>ENA-UEOZ01000049-UEOZ01000049.1-human-gut-metagenome-genome-assembly--contig:-NODE-49-length-91940-cov-301.912402_pt1 | contig 91940 bp, 58 predicted proteins | sample MGYA00242898_ERZ507912 | MGnify/ENA primary metagenome ERZ507912 (study PRJEB26167, sample SAMN06115410) | human gut metagenome | host: Homo sapiens | place: China:Chongqing | collected 2016-04-27... | reverse complement strand
TAGCTAGCGTTCATCCTGAGCCAGGATCAAACTCTACATTGTAAAATATCTTTTACCAACCCTTACCGAAGTAAGCGCTGTTTGTTTGTATCTGTTTCAGAACGAGCTTCCAAATTAGAGTTTAAAGTCAAACAAACTTGACGGTTCGTTTTTCTTCTACCCAAGAATGAGTGTTTCATCATTCTCGCTTCTTGTACTACTTTATCTGTCTTATGTAAATCTTTTCAAAGAACTCTTTCTTTATTCGCTTTTCTCGAACTCTTCTCAATCTCGTTTTGCTTGAGGTTTCGTTCGTTCTCGAAAGCGGATGCAAAGGTATAGCTTTTTTCCGTATCTCCAAAACTTTCGAGCAAAAAAGTTAAGAAAATCTGCACTTTTAGGGCTGAAATTGATATACCTCAACTGAATGCCGTGTTCGTAAACAGCAACACATTAATTATATATAGTTGAAAGTTGAGAGTTGAGAATTGGGAGTTGAGAGTTTAGGGGTTGGGAGAGAAAACTCATAATTCAAAATTCGGACGCCTTGCCGTCCGACACAATATTTGCATTTCTATTGCTCAATACTATGAGCTCAGCGCACGACAAAATCTTTGGTGCGAAATTCTCGAGTTTTGAGCGGTTTGAGCTAATGCGCTTGCGCACAGTAGGTTATGCGATTTTCTGACGAAGCGTAATGAAACCAGGCTCGCAAAAGAGCCGTTTTTTTCTGCAATAGAGCCACCTTTACACTCCAATACTGTCACTTTTGCCATACAACAAAGCCTCTTTTACGCTCCAATAGTGGCACTATCAGAGTGTAAAAGAGGCTATATCGTATGGCATGGGTGCTGTTTGCACAGCAAAACACCGTAAAAACAACAAAACGGAACTCTATAATCAATTTTTATTTTGTAACAGATTTTTACCGTTTAGACAATATTTGCATAGTGGGCAGGAAGGTTACTAAAACAGACATGACTGCACAATCTCCTGACCATTGAGCCATTTTATTCTGCTCTTTGTCTTTTCCATCTGCCATAGAGATATCCCGAAACGCCTGCCGCGATTATTATGTAAATGGGCGAAACCCCAAATAATGCTATCAACAGACAGCAGACTATGGGTATCCAGGCATTGCGCCATGAGATATTGGCGGTCTTTGCCATCTTGAAGCACGGAGCGGCGATGAGCGCCACTACTGCGGGACGCACTCCCTTGAAGAATTTCTCCACCCATGGATTGTCCTTGAAGTTATGGAAGAACATGGCTATGATGATGATGGCTATGATGGACGGGAGGGCTATGCCGACGGCTCCGACGATGCCTCCCCATACTCCTTTCAGCTTATATCCGATATGAGACGCCATGTCGATGGCGAAAATACCCGGCGTGGACTGCGCCACCACCATGATGTCCATAAATTCCTGCCGGTCCATCCACTTGTTGTTATCCACGAACTCGCGCTCCATGATCGGTATCATGGCATAACCGCCTCCGAGCGTGAACGCACCTATCTTGTTGCAGGTAAGGAAAAATTTGAGCAGCATATATATATAATGTATGTCTCTTTATGATGTTACAAAAAAGAAAAACGCCAGACAATAGACCTCACCGGCCTTATCTGGCGTAATTATTCTAATATAAATATTATGGTAATGTCCGATTATTATGAATAGCGCAAGATCTGACCGGGACGGAGACGCATGGTCTTCGAGATGTGGTTAAGCTTACAAATCTTGTCTATCGAAACACCAAGCTTCTTAGAGATGGACGCGAGCGTCTCACCCTTCGTAACCTTGTGATACTGCACCTGATCGGTAAGACCAGACGTAGCGCGGTCGTTGGTGGCATAGTCGTTGCGCGAGTTGGATGCGTAAGAAGAGCCGTCCATCTTTCCTCGTGCTCTTGTAGCAGCTGCCGACTCGCTGTCATACGTCGAGCGGTCGAAAGCATAATAGTCGCCTGTTACGTCCTGCTCACGGAAGTCGAACATAAGAGCGGGATTGAGAGCCACGCCGCAGAGACGTGTCTCGAAGTGAAGGTGCGAACCCGTGCTTCGTCCAGTGTTACCACCGAGACCGATAACATCACCGGCGCGAACCTCCTGGTTCTCATCCACGAGCTGCTTCGAGAGGTGTCCGTAGATAGTCTCCAGACCGTTGTTATGTCGGATGACGATATACTTACCGTATCCTCCGCCCTCGTATCTTACAATTCTGACTTTTCCTGAGAATGCCGCACGGATGGTATCGCCGATATACACCTTGATGTCAAGACCCTTGTGCTGGCGTCCCCAGCGCGAACCAAAATTACTGGTTATGACGCGGCTCGTGGTGGGCATGCAGAAATGACGAAGGTCAATCTTGTAATGTTCAGGGAGTTCTGTGGCACGGTGTGCATAGCGGTTGTCCCATCCTGCGTAGAGGTCTGTCGCGGGCGACTCCGCCTCTTCTCTCGCTGCGATATTTCGCAACATAATGGTATCGACTGCTGCCATCTTACGGTCTACTGGAGCTTGGCGGGCAAGAAGATCCTGACCATGCACCGGTATGGACGCTACGGCAAGCAGCATCGATATAGTAATCTTTTTAAGTGTCTTCTTTAAATTCATCTTCTTTAGGACTCGTTTTTTAGATTGGAACGAGTTTATCGCTCCTTCGAAAGGTAATCGTTGAACAAAAAAAGGCGTTCAACCACAAGTTTGCAACATGCACATTGCAATTTGCATTTGCGTTGCAAAGTTACGAAAAAAATCTGTCAATAAGGTAGTTTTACGTACCTCATTAACAGATTTTGTAATATCTTTAACAATTAAACTTGCTCATTTTAAACAATTTGCACTATTTAATGCATATCTTGCGCGTTTTGCCGTTATCTCGCACAACGTAGACACCCTTCTTCAAAGAGGCGCCCAAAGGCATCTGACGACCACTGATATCGTAAATACGGACATGCTTAACAGCATTGCCTACCCCTACTCCATCAATGCCTGACGCAGAGTCCCATACGGCATTGGCAGCACGACTTTCACCTGTATTATAGACCGCCTTGACGCTATACGTAACGTCGGTGTCGACTGATCGGTTATCGGTATACTTCGTTGCTGTTATGGGCGATGCGTTAAGACGCATGCCGTCACGATAGACATTATAGCCCAGAAGCTTCAGACCTGTTCCTGCTTTACGATACTTTATGTCGTCCACGAAGAGAATGTACTGGTCCTTCGACGTGCAGCGGAGAGCGAAATAGCGTGCTCCCTCCGGCAGGTCGGCAGAATACTGCATCCACTGTCCAGGAACGGTAATCGTGGAGCCTACCTTCTTGAACGAACCTATGGATTTTCCTTCCACAGAACACAGCACCTCCATCTGTTCCTGCGTGCCGTAATAGTTGTTGTTGGGGCTGCACGCCCAGAAGGTGATGGTCTGCGCTCCGTCCACCTCCGGCGAGATAAGCCAGTCGTCGTTGGCGGTATAGCGTCCGGCACTGAATGCGGCTGCCACCTGCGAGCCTGAATGCGTCGGGAAATACAACGGGCTAAGACTGACGGCAGAGGGGTTAAACACCTGGAACGCCATCGGAGCCTCCACATTGTCGTACTGCACGAAGTCGCCCGAACCGTCCTGAATGCCAAGCGTGGACGCTCCGTCGATGTCCATCAATGTCCACTCACCGAAATGGCTGATGGTGAAGGGCACGTACGACTCGAAGTCTTCCACCACATCCTCAGCCTCAGCTCCATTGCTGATGCCCTCCGGCTCACTCCAAGAAATCGCCACCGACTGCATTCCGTCAGCAGCCTCAGCCTTGGCGTCCTTCACGAACGGATGACCGGGAAGGACTGTGACGACAACATTCTTCGACACATTGTCCGAAGCGTCCTCATCCGAATCCCAAGCAATCTCAGCATGATACAGACTGGAGAGAGCTGCGTCAGAGTTGGGCGCGTCCTTCAGTTCCACGTCTGTGTTCTGCCCTGCTGCAAGTTCGTCAACGTGCGTCTTGCCGACAAGCGTCTCGCCACGATAGAGACAAATGTCGAAGTCGGCAGCGTCCTTATCGCCCGTGTTGCTGATATTGGCAAACACCGTAACGTCGTCGCCTACGCTAACCTTGTCAATCATGGCGCTGACGTCGCCCATCGTAAGATTAAAGGACAGTGGGGCGTCCACGTTTATCTGGTCTACATAAAGCGGCACGATGGACGTAAGGTCTTCGGTATTGCCGCCCACACCTGTGAAGATGAGCTGCACGTATTCGTACGAGCGAAGGTCAGAAAGGTTGTAGCTATATTTCAGCCAGCGGCCGTCGTTGTCTTCACCGTCGAAATCGTTGGGCAGAATGTCGTCGAGCTGATGGCGCTTGCCGTCAGGAGTGCGCAGAGCCACACGCAGATGATGGATGGAACGCTTCATGTTCCATACATAGAACGTGAGACGCGGATTGTGCGTGTCCTTCAGCGTTATCTTCGGTCCGATAAAGTCAGAGCTGGCGCCTGTGGTAACCGTAGAGAAGGCTATGAAGCCGTTGTCAAGATCGGCAGCATCGGCGTATGTGCCGTACTGCATGATGTTCCATTCTGCAAGTGCACTCATCGAGCCGTACCAAGGACCACGCTGCATGCTGCGCTTTGCGAACGATTCGGCATAAGGCACAGCGTAAGGCTTGCCCACGAAAATGGTGTCCGTGGATGCGGCGATGCCCTTGCCCTGCTGCGTGCGCGGCGTGATGACATACCATGCCAGTCGCTGCTCGTCACCCGTCATTGTCATCTGCTCCGAGAACGAAGGTTCGCTGACCGTGGTGCTCTTCAGCGAGCTGCCATCCACATTGGCGATGTTATACTTCAGAGAAGCCTTGTCTATCAAGCCTCCGTGCTTACCCTTTGATGGAGCATCCCAAGAGGCTGTCACCTGTCCGTCGTCAGAGCTACTGATTCTAAGGTTCTCGACAGCACCGGGCTGGTCCAGTCCCACATACGTTGAGACGGTGACCGTCTCGCCTTTGCCTACGGCGTTCTCTGCCGTTATCTCATAGCTGACAGTTCCGTCAGCTGATGGCGTGTCGGTCATCTGGCAGATATCGCCGGGGATGATGTTCGAGAATGTCTCCACCACCTTATTGTCCGTGAGTCGCTTCACGGTGATATGCTTCAGGTTAGCGGTCAGCGTCTCGCCACCCATATTCACCACGGGAGCCTTGAACGAAATCTCCACCTTGCGGTCCGTGCTTGCACCAACCGGCTCTGCCTTTGCCTCCGTCACAGCACCCGGACACTTCACCGAACCGATGCACTTCACCTTGAGGTTGTCCAGATACAGATAACTGCCCTCGGCATACAGACTCAAGGCATGCACACCGATGTGGCAGGCACCGTCATGCTTCGGCGCGAAGACAACCGACAGCGTGCGATAATTGACATTATCCACCTTCGTAGGAGCGAGAACCGTCTGCGTCAGGCTTGTCGCCTCCGCCTTCTGTCCGGCAGCCACAGCCACTGTCTCACAGTAGCCTTCCTCCGCCTTTACGTCCATCGACACCTGATAAACCGAATCCTTGCTAAGATTAAACGCCGGCGTAACGAGCCAGTCGTCATCGTCGAGTCCTTCCTGACTGACACCGCAGATAAAGCAGTCGCCGAAGAACTGCCAAGTCTCGTCGTCTTCATTGGCATCAATGACTGTCATTGTCTTGGCAGCCACTTCGTCATTGAACGGCTGGTCGTACGGTAGCTTCAGAGCCGAACCCACCTGCACCACATTGGTGCGAACCTTGTCGCCGTACTCTCCAGCCACCTTCGCAGCCACCTCATAATAATAATATCCCATCTGCAGGTCTGCCACTTCCTTGTCGTCGAAGGATGTGGCGCTGCCATCGTACACCACCTTGGCATCGGGCTGACGCGTGACGGTGTAAGTGACGAGCGACGGATCGAAATAGCCGTCATGATTGCCTCGCTGCGGAGCTGTCCACGACACGCTTACCGTCCGTGCGTCCTTCATTACAGCCTTCGGCGACACGGCATTCACCACATCGCTGCCCGCCCAGAAGTCGCAATAGGCGAACTGGCTGCGTCCCGCGCTGTTGGTAGCCACCGCTTTCATGTGATGCATGCCACGTGTGAGCGTCAGCGCAGCCTCAACACCGGCTCCTGCCTGCGACTGTCCTTCCTTAAGCAGACTGCCGTCCAACCAAAGCTTATAGCCCAGAGACGAGGCGAGATTGCCGCCGCCAGCCGTACGGTCCGGCATTGCGATGAGCGCCTTGCCTGTCAGCGACGTTCCAGTGAGCGAAGCCTTCAACGATGCGGGACGTGCAGGAGCATTGTCGTCGGCATACGAGCCGGTGGTATATATACCCGTAAACTCATATCTGTCAGGTATGGTGGTCAGCGTAGTAACAGTTCCGTCAGTGAGATTCACCTCACATATCTCCGGACTCTCATGCGTATAGTGAGGCGTCATCGCCCAGAGCATACGTCCCGAAGGATAATCGAACGTGGCACTCTGCGCATACTTCACCGTCTTGCCTGTCTGACCTATCTCGGTCAGAGCGCCGGTGGTCTTGTCCACGCTGTAGAGCATGCCGTAGATACTGATGCCGTAAAGCCGTCCGTCCTTCGTGGCAGCCAAAGCTATAAGCTCCTGCTTAAGGTCGGCTATCTTCGAGGAGAATCCTGTGACGGTGTTAAGCGTACCGAAGAAGTAGCCGTTAGTGGTGGCACTCTCACGGAAACATCCATACACACGGTCCGTCGTAGGGTCGTAGGCGAGGTCGGAAGCCACGCTCGTATAGGTGGCAAGATGGCGTTCCTCAATGAGTCGCCACCCTGCATCCACGTCGTACACGCGGAAACTGACCGTACCGTTATAGTCGTACGGCGAATAATCAACCATGTAATAGCGACCGTCTACGTATACGCCGCCACCGAAAGCCGACAGATTGTCGTCCAGCTTCACACTCTTCATCTGCGTGGCATCGTTGGCAGGGAGCGAATAGATGCCGAACGGCGCATCGCTGCCCATATCTTCCCAACCATGTCCAAAGACCACACTGCCATATATGGTCGGCTGCGTCTGCGCGAAGGCAGAACCGCAAGCCGATGCGATGGCAAGTGTCAGAAACAATGATTTCTTCATCATGCTTTTCATTTTATTGACATTACTTTCTTACCGAAACCTTAAACGCACTGCCGTCCACCATGACGACATATACGCCCGGTTCTGCCTCTACGGTGATATGAGCTTCACCGGCGAAGGCACGTACGAGACGACCGTCCACGGTGAACATCTTCACCATTCTGCCTTCTGCGCCGCTTATCTCCACACAGCCCTTTCCGCCGTTTACCACAACAGCAGCTGTCGAGGCATCGTTGATGGCTGAGAGGTATGTGATGGTGGCGGTGTTCGACGGTTTCGACTCGCCCTCTTCGTATGCAGCCGTCACCTGATAAGCATAGCAGTCCGACTGGCGAACGTCATCGTCGATGTAATAGCGCTGGTCGATAGGCTTGGCATTGAGCTTCTGGCGGTCGCGATAGACGTTATATCCCACAAACGTAAGATTCTCTTTCTCCGCACCCTTCGCTATATACGAGATGTCGTCAACGAGGAGGGCGAACTTGTTGTTAGAGACGCAGCGGATGGCGAAGTACTTCGCACCCTGCGGCAGTTCAACCTTATACTCGTCCCAACCCTTCACGTTGCTAACGTCGATGGTCTCGCCTATCTTCTTGAAGCTGTCGATGGTCTTGTCCGAAACAGAATAGAGCACCTCCATCTGCTCGGGCACTGCACTTGCGATGCCAGCCTTGGCGAAGAACCTTACAGTCTGTGCCTCGCCGCAAAGCTCAGGCGACACAAGCCAGTCGTCGTTCTGCTTCTTTGTGAAGCCGCCGTCGGGCGATGCGCAACTGAAACTTACGAGCATCTGTTCGCCGGAATGGGCTTCCCACGAGGTGAACGGAATGCCAGCCTGGAGCGAATTGAACACCTGGAATGCCATCGGCTCACCGGAATTCTCGTACTGCAACGGTCCGAACGATTCGCTGAGTGTTATCTGTATGGTATTCTGCAAGTCGCAGTCGTATGTGGTCCAGTCACCGAAGTCGCTGATGGCAAATGCCTTGTAATCGTCGAAGGTTTCGGTGGTACGCTTCAGTCCGAGACTGTTAAGGTCGGGAGCCTGCCATGACAGACCCACATTGCTCTGGCGTGACGAAGCCTCAAGACCGGAAGGTGTAGGATAGTCATTCTTCTTCACACGTACGCTAACGGTGTTCGACGCATTGTTGTCCTCTATCTGGTCGGCAGCATAGTCAACAACAGCACTGAACTCCACCTTGTCATCATCCACAACCGTAACCTTACCGTTCAGACCAATGGTCTTGGCACGATCAGCAGAAAGCGGGTCGCCCGTGAAGCGACTGAACTCCTCACCGTTCTTATACACTACGATGGTGTAATCGCCGGCAGCCACCTCATTGGCTGTATTATTGCGCACTGTGAGCTGCAGGTCAGCCATGTCGCCAGCCTCAACCTCTTCGGCAGCGGTGAGTTCAACTGCCATGATGTCGTTATCAGCGGCATCAACGATGGCAACATTATCGTAAGCGAAGAACTCCGTAGTGGTATTGACAGCCTCGCCCTCGAAGCCGATACGCACATAACGACAGTCCTTGTAAGGAGTGAGGTCAATGCTGAAGCGCTGCCAACCCACGGCGTACTGGTCAGAAAGAATCTCCTTCACCGGCACAAAGTCGGCATAATCCTTCTGCACGCTGACGGTAAGCTTGTCGCCCTTGCCAGTGCAGTAAGCCCAGAAGTTGAGCGTAGGCTTAGCCATCTCGCTGATGTCCACCTTCGGCGACTCGCTGCGCACCGCCTTGCCTGTCTTATCGGCAGAGAACGACTGCATACCGCCGTCACCGTCCTGTGCCTGTGCTGACGCGCTGCTGGTCATGGCGTAACAGTAAGCCTCACCTACCTCGCCCTTGGTCACGTTAGTAATCCACGGTCCGCTCTTCATCGTCACGTTCTTGAACGACTCAATCATCGGCGCCTTGATGGCTGGACCACCGATAGCCATGCAGGTTTTCCAGTTGCTGCGACCGCCACCCGTGCTGCTCACGGCATACACACTGTATCCGTTGTATGCCTGACGACCTGCCTTAATTGTCAGCTGGTCATCGTACGATGTCTTGCTGCCAAGGTTGATGTCGTTTGGATCGGTGCCCACTGATATATAATATGTAAGGTCGTTAGGATCTATGTAGCCTCCATGCACGCCCTCCGGCTGGTCCCAAACCACATGTATCAGACCTTCCGTTTCGGCATCCTCGCAAGCCCTAAGGTTCATCACCGCGCCCGGCTCGTCAATGCCGACGAACACCTTGGCTGTGGTCTCCAGTCCTTCGTTGCCGGAAGCGTCAACTGCATGCACGGCATAAACGCACGAACCGGAGGGCACGCTCGGATCGTTGTATGAACATTTCTGACCTGGCGTTACAGATGTGAGCGTAGTGAGCGACTCGCCGTTGCGCGAGATGACGATGTCCATCTTGTCGGTCAACGCCGCACCGCCTAACATGCGCGTCGGAGCCGTGAAGCTGAGAGCAGCAGTAGTGGCGCCCTTCTCGCCCGGTGTGACCACAAGGTCAGTAGGTGAATCTGGAGCTGAAGCCGATACCTCTGTAATATTAAGATTGTCCACATAAAGATGATTACAATCAGCGTCTGAGATGGCATGGATGCCGAAATAGCGCATGCCGTCCTCCGTAGCACGGAAGGTGCCGGAGAGAGTGCGGCGGCGAGGCTGATAAGTAACCTCCGTAGGTTCGATGACGATGTCGGTCATGGCCTCAGCGGTGGCGTCAGTTCCGATAGCGGCAGCCACACGCTCCGTGGGATAGTCGTTGACGGCATCGAATGAGAACTTATAAGCAGCTCCCTTCTGCATGTTTATGGGCGGCGTGATAAACCAGTCGTCAGCAGCATTAGAGCTGTTGGCGGTGTATGCAACCATATTATAGTTGCCGTCAAAACTCCATGTCGAACCGTCATCATTAGCGTCAACGATGGTGAAGTCTTCCATTGAAGCACTGGTGCTCAGACCGTTATGATAAGGCAATGAGAGACTGGAGCCTACGCTTACCTCCACGGATGTGGCAGGCTTACTCTTCAGGTCGCCATTCAGAGCCGTCACCTCATAGTAATACCACGTCATGTCGGTGGACTCTACGTGGTCGACGTATGTAGTGGCGGCGCAGTCTGTTGTGACAATAACTGAGTCGGCAGTCTCGCCCATCTTGAAGCGCGAGATGGCATAGCGGAGGTTGTCTTTATCGAAGTAGCCTCCGTTGACGGATGCCTCCGGCGCCTTCCATGTCAGCGTCACGTCATTGCCCTTTGCCTTCACCTTCACTGAGGTAGGCGGCATAGGCACGTCATATCCCACCCACTTAGTGTCTGTGGTCTGCTCGCTGACGGCAGCCGGACGGGCGGTGGTGGCAGGTATCTCCGCTGTCACGCTGAATACGCTGTTGCCACTCTTTGCAGCAGTGAAAGGAGCGGTGACAGCGGCACCGGGCGCAGCATTGGCGTGTGCCACAGTCTCACCGTTGATACGTACAGTATAAGCGAGGTCGGCAGGAAGACTCTTGCCTTCGACGTCGAGCGTCGGCATTGTGAACGCCACGCTACCGCCGGAGAGCGATGTCATCGAAACGCTCAGCGAGCTGACTGGCTTGGGAAGAGTGGCGAGGTCGAGGTCCTGCTTGAGGAAGATGGTGGAGAGCTGGTCGTAGGTCTGCCCGCCTTGCCATGTGTCCTCATTGAAGCCGTAATTCACAATCTCCGTGACGTTAGCCGTAGCTGGATTCACCTTCAGGACGTGCGTAGCCCAATCCACGTCGGAATAGGCTGCCCAATAGATGTCGCCGGTGGCATAATCGCACGTGGCACTCTGGAAGAAGGGCAGGATGCTGAATCCGGTGTTGCCCACAACAGTAGCCTTACCGGTGTATTTATCCACGGTGTAGAGTTTGCCTGTCTTAGAAATCGTATATAGTTGTCCATCGCGATTGAAGGTTAGCGCCACCATGCGCTCTGGCATCTGAGCGATGGGCTGGCAAGAATAAATCACAAAGGGATAATCGTCCTTTGTGGTGTAAGTAAGCCTTCCGAGTGTGAGATACTTGCCGGAATAGTCGGCGTCAGAAAAAATGCCATAGATGGCCTGTGTCTCCGGGTCGAAAGCAAGGTCGGAGGAGATATCCGTAAAAGCGAAACCCTGACGTTCCTCGCCGATTGTCCAGTCGGCTGTGTTGTAGCCATAAAGATGGATTGGGAACGTAATCTTCGAGTTGTCCTCGTTCTCCTCATAGTACGACGACCAGAACTTTCCCTGTGCATAAGTGGCGCCGCCATAACATTTCACGCCGTTGCCGACGGGGGTGAACACTGTGGGGTTGGAAGAATTGAAAGTGTAGAAACCTGCATCGCGGGATTCGCTTGCCGACACATAAGTGTAAAACTGCAGGTTCGTAGCAGCTTTACGAGGATTGTCCGCCATCACTCCTAATGACGACGAGGTAAGAAATGCCATTGTCACAAAGGACCGGACAAGGGCAGTAAGGAGTAAATCTTTTTTCATAATGACAAGATTTTATCTGATTAACTGAATTTCTGCTCAAATATCACTTAATAACGCAAAAGTATAAAAGATTTTGCAGAAAAACAATAAATCAGTGATATAAGTTGAATAAAGGCATATATATACAAAATTGCCACACTTCGGCAGCATGGCTCCCATAGCGTGGCAATTACTTATCTCAATTTTTCAATCTCTTCTTCTGTAAGTCCGGTATAACGCATTATCTTTGATATTGGCTCACCATCCTCAAGCATCATCTTAGCAGTTTCGGCACGACTCTCAGCACGACCCTCAGCAAGGCCTTTCTCACGACCCTCAGCAAGGCCTTTCTCACGACCCTCAGCAAGGCCCTCCTCAAGACCCTCACGTCTTCCTAAGAGTGCAGCCCCTTCAAGCGTGGCATGATAGTCGCGCATCACCTTCAAACTCTCATCATATTTTTCTCGCTCGTCCTTGCTTAAGGCGGCGATGTCTGTTATCTCGGAGAGCTTCTTGAATACAGCATTGCGCGCCTGGAACGGCATTCTTTCAAAAGTACTCATGTTCTTTAAGATGTAAATCCAACGTTCAAAATCGTTTTCGCATTCATCCTCTTCATTCTTTGTGAACAGAGGAAGCATTAAGTAGATAAATCGCAAGCGATCGGAAAAGACCGTATTGTCCTTCATATCCATCAGGGCGATGTCCGTACGGAACTTCGTCGGCGTACCGTCTTTCATATCATAATTTAGCAAACAGACAGTATAGACTGGTGCCAGACAGTAGTTCCACTTAACATTCGTGTCACCCACCGTACCTTTTACGCCTTGATTGACGATGTCACGCGAGGCATAATAGATGGTTCGGTCTGTAAAGAATGGCTGATAGCGGTTCTGCATCTCCACAATAATGTGCTCACCCTTATCTGTCGTGCAGTAGATATCATAGATGATACCTCGCATTTCAACCAATTCCGGCAATTGTTCTTTATCCTTGAAGACGAGGTCTGTGATATGATGCTCGCCGTCAAGGAGGTCATTAAGGAACTTTATCAATAAGTCCTTGTTGATTTCCTGACCGAAGATTTTCTTGAATCCCCAGTCGGAGAATGGATTAATGAATCTTGGCATAGGCTCTTGTTTTTTGCAAAAATACAAAAAAATCCCCAATATGCAATTATCATAAAGCAGAAATAACCCGCTCTCTCACGAAATGGCAGCCCAGTTGATATTGGTATCGCGCAGTTCTCTTAGGCGTCGCCATAGCATGGCGTATTCCTTGGACGTGCAGGTGGGGTCAGCGTCTATTATCTTCTGTGCCTCCTGTCGGGCAAGCGCCACAAACTGCCCGTCACGGGCGATGTCCGCAATCTTAAGGTCGAAGGCGATGCCGCTCTGCTGCGTTCCTTCGAGATCACCGGGACCGCGAAGCTTGAGGTCGGCCTCGGCGATGCGGAAGCCGTCGTTCGTGTCGCACATGATGTCTATGCGCTTGCGGGTAACGGCGGAGAGTTCGTAGCCAGTGACAAGGATGCAATAGCTCTGCTCGGCACCTCTTCCAACGCGACCGCGGAGCTGATGGAGCTGGGAAAGACCGAAGCGTTGAGCGTCGAGGATTACCATTACGGAGGCATTGGGAACATTTACGCCCACCTCTATGACGGTAGTGGCAACGAGAATCTGCGTCTCACCACTCACGAACTTCTGCATTTCAGCGTCTTTCTCCGCCGACTTCATCTTGCCGTGCACCTTGCTGATGTTGAATTCAGGGAATATCTGACACAGCGATGCATAGCCTTCCTCAAGGTTCTTAAGGTCCATCTTCTCACTCTCCGAGATTAGAGGGAAGACGATATACACCTGACGACCGAGGTTTATCTGCTTGCGGATGCCGTTATAGAGCGACGTGAGTTGCTTGTCATACTTATGTATGGTCTGTATGGGTTTGCGACCCGGCGGCAACTCGTCGATGACACTTACGTCAAGATCGCCATAGATGGTCATGGCAAGGGTGCGTGGGATGGGAGTGGCAGTCATAACGAGGATATGTGGAGGGTTCTCGCTCTTCGCCCAAAGACGCGACCTCTGCTCCACTCCAAACCTGTGTTGCTCATCAATGACAGCCACACCAAGTCGCTGAAACTTGACCGGATCCTCTAATACGGCATGCGTGCCGACGAGAATCTGTACCTCGCCGGAGATAAGACCCTCAAGCACCTCGCGACGCTTCTTTCCTTTCACGATGCCCGTGAGGAGTTCCACCCGGATGCCGAGTCCACGAAGAAACTCCGTGATGGTGGTGAAGTGTTGTTCGGCAAGGATTTCGGTAGGAGCCATGATGCACGCCTGATAATCATTGTCGAGGGCGATGAGCATTGTCATCAGCGCCACAAGGGTCTTGCCGGAGCCTACGTCGCCTTGGAGCAGACGGTTCATCTGTCGTCCGGAACGCATGTCGTCACGTATCTCGTGCATCACACGCTTCTGCGCTCCGGTGAGGCTGAAGGTGAGGTTCTGCGAATAGAAGTCGTTAAACAGCTTGCCGACATGCTGGAATACATAGCCGCGATACTTGCGACGATGGTCAGAAGCATAGCGGAGAATGTTGAGCTGAACGTAGAACAGCTCTTCAAACTTCAGACGGTCGCGTGCCGCCTTCATCTCCTGCGGCGTCTTGGGATAATGTACGCAGCGCAACGCCTCATCGCGCGAGACGAGATGAAGGGGTTTGGTGATGAAGGTAGGGAGGGTTTCGGGGAGCGGGTCCTTCAGTTTGAGAAGCATGTTCTTGACCGTCTTTTCTATCACTCGCGACGTGATGCCCATCTTCTTCATGCGCTCCGTGGTGGTATAGTAAGGTTGCATGCCCATTTCGGAGAGCTGAAGGTCGGAGGCTCGCTCCATCTCGGGATGAGCAAACTGGAAACGTCCCTGATAGACGGTAGGGCGACCGAAGACTACGAACTCCTGCCCTACCTTATAGTTCTTATATATATATTGTGCTCCGCTGAACCAAACGAGGTCGGCTACACCGGTGCCGTCGCTGAAATGACCGACCACTCGCTTCTTACGCGCCGACATCTCGAACTCCTCATAGCTGAGCACCTTGCCCTTGATCTGCACGAAGGGCATATCGGCGGAAAGCTCACGAATGGTATAGATACGACTGCGGTCGACATACTTATAAGGAAAATTCTCGATAAGATCACGCCATGTGGATATCCCAAGCTCCTTGCTCAGGATTTCCTTACGTTGGGGGCCCACACCGGGCAGGTACATTATGTCTTGCGAGAGTATATCCATATTGGGATTTAGGAGTTACGAGTTAGGAATTACGAATTACTGTTTGCAGATAAAATCCGCAAGGAGCAGGTCGTAGGGTGTTGTCAGCTTGATGTTCTCACGACAACCTTCCACCATCACCACCTTGTGTCCGGCTGCCTCAGCCACCGATGCGTCGTCGGTGAAGGCTTCGCTGTAGGGCACGTCGTAGGCACGTTTTATGAGCTGGATGTCGAAAGTCTGCGGAGTCTGGACGGTGCGATAGTCGGAACGCAGCACGTTATGTCCGCCGTCCTCGCCAGCCACGTAGCGCAGCGTGTCGGTGACGGGCATTACGGGCATGGCTGCTCCATGCTCACGCGCGGCCTCATAGGTGCGGGCTATGACGTCCACGGTGACGAAGGGACGCACGCCGTCGTGAATGCCCACCACACCGGTGGCGTCATCCGGAACAGCGGCGATGCCATTCTTGCACGAACCGAAGCGGGTGTCGCCGCCGTCCACCACAGTATGCTCCACTGTGAAGTGATATTCCTTGCAGAGCTGGCGCCAATAGTCTTGCTGGGCGTGGGGCAATACGAGGATGATGCAGATGGCTTCGCTGTACTGACGGAAACGCTCTATGGTTCGCATCAGGACAGGCTTGCCGTCAACGGGGAGGAACTGCTTCGGCAGGTCGCCTCCCATACGCAGTCCCTTTCCTCCTGCAACAATTATTATATAGTCCTTGTTCATACTACTCGAACATCATGCCTTTTCTCAGATCACTTACCACTTTCTCGCCCTTGAGGATAGAAAGGAGGGTGAAGGCATACTCGAATGCAGCTGCCGGACCCTTGCCTGTTACCACATTGCCGTCTACAGTGACGAGTTGGGCTGTGTAAGTGGCGCCCTTCAGCTCGCCTTCGAAGCCGGGATAGCAGGTGGCACGCAGACCGTCAAGCAGTCCGAGATGACCGAGAACCATCGGTCCGGCGCAGATGGCACCGAGGAGTTTGCCCTGTTTGGCATGTGCGAGAAGAGCATTGCGGACACCTTCGTGCTCGTCAAGATTCTTGGCGCCGGGCATTCCACCGGGAATCATAAGGAGGTCGGCATCAGAGAAGTCGGCTTCCTCGAAGCGGACATCCGCCTTTACATATACATTGTGGGCAGACTTTACCATCTCAGAGCCGTTGATGCTGACAGTAACCACTCCTGCACCACCACGGCGAAGGACATCAACGGGAGCCAATGCCTCGACATCCTCGAAGCCATCGGCAAGAAATACGTACACTTTTGTCATAATATATTGTTCTTTAGTTTGCTTACCTGAGGACGTCTTCGGGACGGAGCGCAATACACCGAACGGATCGGCGATGCGGGCGTCTTCTTCGTCCTTTTTCTTCAGCGAATAGAATCGTGCCATAACGTCATTTTTTAATAGTTGGGCATACTTTTTAATTGTATATGCAAACTTACACATTTTTTTTGGTTCTGCAGCTTTTTGAGCTCTCAATAATTTTTTAATAAATTTAATTTGTGAGACTCCATATAAAATATTATCTTTGCATATAGAAATACTGAAAACACACAATATTAACTTTAAACAAAATAACAAAATGGAAGAAAACAAGAACCAGCAGCCCCAGGGTCTTCAGATCGAACTGAAGCCGGAAATCGGTGTAGGCGTTTACGCTAACCTCGCACTCATCACTCACTCTTCAAGCGACTTTATCCTCGACTTCACTTGCATGCTCCCCGGACTGCAGCAGCCGCAGGTACGCAGCCGCGTCGTAATGGCTCCCGAGCACGCTAAGCGTCTCCTCATGGCCCTCAACGACAACATCCAGAAGTATGAGCAGAACTTCGGTAAGATCCAGCTCCCCGAGCAGCAGCAGCCTCGCACTGCCACTCCGTTCCACACACAGGACGCTGAGGCATAAGCAAGCTAACAAAGCTTAATAGCATAAAAAGAAACACGAAAGCGGATGCGACGTTCCCCAAAGAACGCCACATCCGCTTTCTTCGTTTATGGACATGAAGACAGGAAATTTAGACAAGAAGACAGGAAGACATGTTTTAGACAGGAAGACAAGAAGACATGTCTTCATGTCAAAAAAATCATGTCTACATGTCTAAGAACGAAGAAAGCCGTGGCTTACTCCTTGCGGAGCGCCACGGCTTTCTTATTGTTTATTGCCTTACGCCTTGCGGCGTGTCGGGCGATGTTTAGAAGTTAGGAGCGTCAACATCCCACCAGAGACGTGTAGCCTGCTGGTCAGGACCACCGAGTGCGGGCAGACCTGTTGCGTTGAGGTCCTCCTTGGTCTGAGGATCGTCAGTAAACCAAGGCAGACGGCGGATGATGTTCAGACCTGAGCAATACTCAGCGTTGTCACCCATTGTGAGCGAACCGTCACCATCCTCAGGGTTGAGGATGGGGAAGAGGCGCGGATAGCCTGTACGACGGAGGTCAACCCACGACTCATAGCTGTAAGGATAAGAAGCGATGTACTTCTGAGTGATAATCATCTCAAGCTTCTTCTCGTTGTCAAGAGAGTTGTCCCACTTAACCGGAATCTTAGTAACGCTCGGCATATCTGGAGTCTCACCAGTCGGATCAACGTAAGTGTAGTCCTTAGCCTTTGTTACGTTCATGTAGTCCTCAAGCATATCCTTGTACTTGATGTCCTCCATGTCGCGGTCCTCAAGGAAAGCATAGCGGATGCCCTCCTCATAGAACTGCTGTGCAGAACCACCCATGTTCCAGCCACGGAGAGCGCCCTCAGCACGGAGGAAGCAAACCTCAGAAAGCTTCATGAAGTAGCACGGCGGGAAGTGTGAGTTCATGTACTGGTTGTCGAGCTTAGAGAATGAGATGTACGAGTTGGTACCAGCACTCTGACCGATGCCAGGAACAGTACCGTCACGCATACCTACGATTACAGACTCAGCAGGTGTGGTCTTAGGAGCAGAACCCTTGTTACCGATCTTCTCAATAGCCTCAGTGTTCTTCTTGAAGAGGTACTTAACGTACGGGTGGTCAAGGCTCTCGAGCATGCTGCAGAAAGAAGCGCCAAGACGTGAGTCACCCCACTCTGAAATCTGAACAATAGGATGGTCGAAACCAAGAACAGAAGCATAGAGAGCAAACTCGTGTGAGGTCTGAGAGATAACACCGTCACGAACGGCAGCCTCAGCCCATTCCTTAGCTGTCTGAGGCTCCACCTTTGCGAGGTGGATAGCCATACGGAGCTTCAGTGAGTTGGCAAACTCAATCCAAGGCTGCAAACCCTCTGCTTCATAAAGATCAGCATTCTTAAGCAACGGCAGACGGTTGATGAAGATGTTCTTCACAACCTTGGTCTTATACCACTCAGGACGCTTCTGGAAGTGCTTGAAAGCAGCTACACAAGAGTCGATGTTAGCCTTTGCGCTGTAGTAGATGGTACGGACATCGTCGTATTTAAACGGCGACTCGTCACGGTTCTTCTTGAAATCGTTGTAAGGCATCGGACCGAACATATCAGCATTCTCTATTGCAGCATAGTTATAGAGCAAGAGATAAGCTGCCTTCAGCTCAGGGATAGAGTCAAGGTCACCGTTGTTGAGGATGGGAGCGATACAGGTCTTGCAAGAAGAGAAGCCACCGCCAGGACCGCCGTTGAATCCCTTAGAGAGGTGATATGTAGACTTCAACTCAGCGTTAGAGTAAGGGAAGTCCGAGTGAGGTACGCAGCTGTACTGAACGTAGTTGTCAGGACCAAGGCAGAACTGGAACTGGTATGCATGAGCCTCAGGCTTGCCACCTTCCTTACCGCCACGGATGCTGTAGATACCGGTGAGGGCTGTTCCGAGCTGTGAACGGAGACGCTTGTAAGCGTTCTGATACATTTTCTCGGTGATTTCTACATTATAATTGATGCTGTCTGCCTTACCAGTAGAGATGGTAGGAGGTGTGACAACCGTCGTTTCCTTCTGGAACTCGTCAGACGGAGTGTCGTAGTCAAGACATGACTGCAGACCGAAAGCCGAGAGGACCATGGCAGACATCAGAAATATCTTAGATGTTTTCATATTCGATTTTTTCTATTCTTATTATAGATGATGTTGTTTATTAGAAGTTGACGTTCAGAGAGAAACCGAATGAGCGTGAAGAAGGCATGTTGAATACCTCGAATGCGCTAAGACCAGTTCCTGTTGAGAGCGACACGTCCGGATCAACGGGAGCATCCTTATAGAGGAAGAAGAGGTTACGCGCGATGAACGACAGGCTCAGGTTCTTGTTTGCTCCGAAGAGGTCACGGAAGGTATAGCCGAGAGAGAGCTCACGCAGACGGAAGTTGGTTCCGCTGTAGAGGTAACGCTCGATATCCTGAGGTGCCACACCACCAACTGACTGATAGTAAGCCGAAACAGGAACTATACGACCGCTGCCGTCGTCAAGCTTGACACCGAGAACATTCTCGCCATAAACTGCGTCAGCATAAATCTTGTTAGCCTCAGCGTTGAGACGAGCGTCTGCAGAGCGCTGTGACAGACCATAACCGTCGAGGAACGACTCAGTCATAGAGAGCACCTTACCACCGATACGTCCGTTGATGAGGAACGAAAGTGTGAAGTCCTTATATGAGAAGCTGTTGGTCCAACCCATCTGCCAGTCAGCATTCATGTTGCCGACATACTTGCCATAGGTGTTCTCTGAGTCCATCTGTACACCACCCTGAGAGTTGAGCACGTACCAGCCTTCCTTAGCAGTGCCGTTCTTAACGGCAGCATCAGTGGCCTTGTAACGCTTGAGGTCAGTTACGTACATATCGCCGAACTTACCACCTTCCTTATAGAGCACCTGTACGCCGCCTACATAGCTTGCGATGATGTTCTCCTTGCCAGTCTTTTCGTCGTAAGCTGTACGGAGAATCTTGTTGCTGTTGTAAGAAACGTTGTAAGATGTCTTCCAACGGAGGCCCTGTGCGCCGAACTTGAAGTCGTAGCCTACAGTAGCCTCAACACCCTGGTTGCGGATCTTACAGGTGTTCATCGGGATTGACTTACCTGAAGCGTTGGTACCAACGAGGTAGAGGTTAGACATCGTAGCGTTATAGTATGTAAGGTCGAGGCTGAGTCGGTTGTTGAGGAACAATGACTCGATACCGGTCTCGAATGAAGCGGTCTTCTCAGGACGCGGGTTCTTGAAGGTAGCCCACTGTGACGGTGTGTAAGCACCAGTCTCGAGGTTGATGTTCTGCGAACCGTACACCTGGTTAGGAATAGAGTTACCTACCTCTGAGTAAGAAGCACGATACTTCAAGTAGTTGAACCACTCGGGGAGCTTCACCAATGAGCTGACAATGGCGTTGGCACCAAATCCGAAGTAACCGTAGTGCTCGGGCGTACCACGATCCTTAAACTGACGGAATGAGCGATACCAGTCCTCACGGTATGATCCGTCGACGTAGATCTTGTCCTTCCATCCTACCTGAGCTGTGAAGACAGCACCCTTGTTCCAGTCTGAAGACTTGCTCTGTGAGAGAGCGCCAGGACCACCTGCTGATGTTGAGAAGTAGTTGACGAGTGTGCTGAGCTGCTGGCGGTTTGCATAGTAGTATGTAGCGTTGCCAGAGTCGTAAGAGTGTCCCTCGCCCTTAGTTGTGTGACCTACCCAACCGAGAGTTGCAGAAACATCCCAGTCGCCGAATGTCTTGTTATAGTTAAGCATGTAGTCGGTGTAGATCTCAGTGGTCTTGCTGTAACCCCACCAGTAACGTCCGTAGTCCTCCATACCTGAAGGAAGCCATGTTGTAGCGTAACGGCGTGCGTCTGTCTCATACTTTGAGAAGTCCATACCGATACGAGCCTGGAAAGAGAGGCCGTCATAGATATCGAGCGTACCGGTTACGTTACCGAAGAAGCGGTCTTCCTTGTTCACGCCGTTGTTCTGCTTGAGCAGCCAGTACGGGTTGTTCTGACCATTCTCCTGGTATGCCCAGTTCTGCTGCGGACCTGTAAGGTCTACACGGTCAGTTGTCCAAGAATATGTATTGTCGGCGTTCTTCTTGTAGTAGCCAGTCGGCTCGCTGCGCCATGTGCCTTCAGCGTTGGCGTAGTTGTTACGATAATAGTCCATATCGATGTTGCGGGCAGCCGTATACATGTGGTAAATCGGGTTCATTGCAACACCACCACCAGGACGGTTCTTTGTCTTGGTCTGGATGTAGTTCATCGATACGTTAACGCTCAGACGGTCGAAGAACTTGAAGTCCTGACGGAAAGACAGAGTGTGACGGTTGTATGAGTTCTTAGGAAGCATACCGTCAGAGTGAGAGTTACCGTAAGAGAAGTAGCTGCTCATCTTGTCAGTACCACCTGAGAGTGCGATAGAGTTGTTGGTTGTTACACCAGTACGATAGAAGTCGTCGAGGTCGTTCTTAGCGTAGTCGCGGAGATGAACATTATTCATCTGACCTGGGAACTTCTCCGAGTTCATAGTAACGGGCAGACCGAGGTATGACTGACCGTCAGCACCTGTCATCTTATACTGGCTCATCTCAGACACCTTGGGGCCCCAGCTGTAGATACCCACCTTACCGCTGGTAATGTTGCCCGCATCGTCTCTAACCGGAGTAACAGAAGCGCCGTATACGTTCTGGATGTCCGGAGTGAGGAGCGGGTTGTCGAAGGTTACGTTAGAAGAAACCGTGATTGCCATCTTGCCCTCACGTCCCTTCTTTGTGGTAATCATGAGCACACCGTTGGCAGCCTCTGAACCGTAGAGGGCAGCAGCGTTGGCACCCTTGAGGACGTTGATTGACTCGATGTCGTCAGGGTTGATCATTGAGAGAGCGTCGCCACCCTCAGAAGCACCTACTGCGAGCATTGAGCCGCTACCTACCTCACCACGAGTGTTGTTGCTCATAGGCACACCGTCAACGACGATAAGCGGAGTACTCTTACCCATGATTGACTTGTTACCACGGAGGAGGATCTTAGAAGCACCACCGGCACCACCGGCAGACGGAGTGATGGTCACACCTGATACCTTACCCTCGAGAGAATTGGCAACGTTGGGGTCCTGTACGCGGTTGAGGTCAGAAGCCTTAACCTGCTGTGTTGAATATGTAAGAGAGGTTTCCTTACGCTTAATACCCATGGCGGTAACAACGACCTCCTTAAGCACTGAGCTTTCGTCAGCCATCTTAACGTCTACGTTAGTACGGCCAGCAATCTTAACCTCCTGTGCAGTATAGCCGATGTAAGAGAATACGAGTGTTGCGTTCTTGTCCTTTACGTTAATCTTGTAGTTACCGTCGATATCGGTAACTACACCGAGACCCGTGGCACCCTTTACAACTACGCTAACGCCAATGAGGGGTTCGCCAGTAGCGTCAGTAACGCAACCCTGCACCAGATTCTCATTTGCCTGAATCAAAGCGTTGGGAGCGGTTATTCCTGCAGCTGAAGCATACTGAGCCGGCACACCTGCTGCGAGCAGGGCGGCGAAAGCAGCCTTCAAGAACATCTGTCCTTTTTCGTTGGAATTGTTGTTCATTGTTTTGATTTGATTTAAAATGGAAAAGTTATAGCTGTTTTCTATAATGCGAGTCGGCGGCTCAAATAAAAAGAAATGTTTTACTGAACTACCGACTCGCCTTTTCGTTGTTGATTATTTATTCTTTCTTAGTGGTCATACATTAAAGAAGAGCCTGAGTCTGCGGCTTACTTCTTAACCACGTTTACGGCCTTGTAGAGCTTGCCGTCCTTCATTACCTGAACTACGTAGAGACCCTTACCACCAGTCACTGCCACGTTGACAGCCTCACCGGCGCCAGCGTTGAATGAGTTGGTCTGGAGGAGTGCGCCGCTTGCGCTTACGATGTTGATGGTGTAAGCACCACCCTCTGCGAAGCGGAAGTTAACGCTCTCTACGAACGGATTCGGATAAACTGAGAACTGAGCGTCGCGGTCTACACCGTTGATAGCTGTAGGCTCAGTAATCTCAATTGCGTCGTCAACCATCTTAGATGACTCGCCCCAGAAGTTGGTGAGCTGTACACCTGCCTCGTAAGATCCCTCACGAGCGTAAGTGATGACAGCTGCCTTGTCTGTCTCAGAAGAAATACGTGCACCTGCGAGGAGCCACTTGCGGTCTGTCTTAACCTCGAGTGTACCCGGGATGCCAGGATAACCGGTGAGGTTGTTGTCAGAAGCCACCTTCTTGTAAGCAGCGCTGGCTGTGTTCTCACCGCCACTGCCGTCCATGAACACCATCTTGGCAACATACTCAGCACCTGCGTGACCGTGGTTAGCGAATGTAGAGTCAGCCTTATTGTAATCCTCGAAGGTGTAGTAGCCCTGGAGACCCTCGGGCACTGAGCCGTCAGCGAATCCCTTCATGGCAGCCTTCACCTCGTCGTCAGTAAGAGGCTTGTTCCAAACCTGAACCTCATCGATTGTAGCGTTAAGGCCTGCCTTGTAAACGCCACCGCCACCGATAAAGATGTTTGCAGTGGTCCATCTGTCGATACGGCTGTCAGGATTGTCCTCACGGCGTGTTGAGTTTGCGAAGTTGTTAGGACCAGCTACGCACTTGCCGTTGAAGTAGATCTTCTGCTGGCAGTCAGCACCCTGAGTTACGCAGATGTGGTTCCAAACGCCAGGATTGAGGCTGTAGCCGGTAGTCATCATCGACTCTCTCGGGCTATCGTGACCTGTCCAACCCATTGTGTTGAACGAAACCTCGTTGGCTGCGTGATCCTGACGGCACTCGTTCTGACCAGCGGGGATAGCCGGACGAACCTGTACCCAGAGGTCACCCCAGTTATTGTGGGGCCACTTGTCGGCAACAGTGTTCTTGTTGATGAGGTTTGTACCCTGCTTGTCGTGTGCATAGTTGTCCACCTTCACCCAAAGAGCGTATGAATAAGACATGCCCTGCTGGATTTCGCCAGGAATCATGAGCATGTTGGGATCCTTCACCTGAACACCGCGTGACACCTTACCCTCGCCGTCGCGAGATGTGTAAGAGATGTTAAGAGCCTCAGAGGTCTCAGCCTTGGTCTTGTCGACGCTTACAGTGTTGACAACGGGAACAGCACCAGTCTCCTCGGGAGATACGTGAATCTTACCACGGAGTACCTGCTCTACGCCCTTTGAGTCAACGATTGTAACGTCGTATACGCCAAGTTCGTCGATAGCAAGCTCGAACGACTTAACGTTCTCAGCAGTCTTAACCACCTTGCCAGTCTCAGCGTTTGTAACCTTCCAAGACTGTGCGGGATCTGCCATTGCGTCCTCCAGACCTACGGTGAATGTCTCACCCGGCTTTACAACCTGACGGTCGAGAACCACCTCGCTTGACGGAGTGTCGTATGCTATCTCCTTGTAGTCGCTCCAAGAGATGTCGCTCTTCTTGATTCCGTCCGGCGAAACGGCACGTACGCCGAAGCGGCACTCGCGACCCTCGAAACCGCTCTTGATAGGAGCGTCAATCACGTAAGCAGCCCATGATGTGGTGGCTGTGAGATACTGAGCCTCCTGATCCTTCTGCTGCATCCAGATTTCGTAGTACCATGTGTCAACCTCGTCGTTGTAAGTCTTCACGCCGCCTGTCTCCTCCTTGGCTGCATAACGCATCTTGAAGTCAACGGTGCTGCCCTTACCACGAAGAACCTCCACCTCCTTAACCTCAGGAGCTACGGGAGCGAAGTTCTGCTGCGGGTTGCGGACTGCGAGCTCGCCAACGAGCATCGAGTAGTCAGCAGCTGTCTTCTCGGTTGTGATACCAATGAGTGCGATGTTGTCGCCTGACTTGATGCCGAGCTTGTCCAGAGTTGTGGTGAATGTTGTCCACTCGCCGAACTTCTCAGCTGCAGGGATGTCTATTTCCTTATATGATGTAACATTGTCCTTGAGAGCAACGAAGAGCTTGGCGTGTGTGTCAAGTTCGTTATTCATCTTGTATGTTACAGAGATGTTGTATGTAGGCTCTACTGTGAGAGATGTGCGATAGAGCTTTACACGTGAAAGATCTGTAGCGCCGCTCAGACGGAGGCAAGAGCCACCCCAGTAAGCGTCGTCCCATGTAAGCTCTGCGTTAACGAGACCTGATGTAGGAGCCTGCTCAGCTGCATTTACCACCCACCAACGCCATGTAGGAAGAATGTCCTGTGTGTTGAGGTTATGCCACTTGTGGTCGAATGTCACCTTACCCTCGCTGCGGAACTTCAGACCGTTACCGAGGTTGAAGCGTGATACGAACGGAACTGCCTGGATGGTAGACTTGGCTGTATTGAAGCGAGCCACACCATGGAAGTTGTTCTTCAGGCTTGCGTTTGCAAGTGTTGTAGTACCGTTTACTGCGGGTACGTTAGCCGGGTTGCGGTTAGCACCTGAGAAGATAAGTTCCTGCTTCTCGAGGTATGCCTTCTGGATGGCTACGTCAGATGTACCGTAGTCGGTAGCACTCTGATGGATAAGGCCCTGTGAGTGAGCGCCCCAGAAACCGATGGATGCCTTTACGCCCTCGAGGTTACGCCAGTCGGCGTTGTAGAAGTTTGAAAGGTCGCGGCCCTGGATGTCGAAGCCCTTATAGTAGTCGTACGGGTCGCGACCCATCGACTCAGCATAAGCGGCAGAGTTCTGAAGCGTACCCTTGCCGGTGTTGTAGTTAGAGAACATCATGTCAGTAACCACATGACCGGCAGCACCGAACATACCCTTGTTGTGACTGCCAAGACCCTGGTCGAAGGTGATAGCACCGTTGTCGTTGGTACCGTCATACCAGTGAAGCTGGAATGCCCAGCCTATTTCCTCAGCCTTCTTGTGACATTCAGCGATGAACTCCTGGAATTCAGACATTGTGTCGTAGTCAGAACCGAACTCTGAGTTTACGCCAATGCCGTCAATGCCGTAGTACTTGAGCAGACGAACGAAACGGTCAACGTTCTTGAAGTTGTCATTATCGTCACGCTCTGTCAGCTTAGTGAAAATCTTTGAATAGATGTTGCCACCGTCAAGATAAACGGAAGCTGCCCAAGGAATTGAGAGCACACAACCCACCTTTACACCGTTCTTGTGAGCAACGTCAGACAGACCTGCAGTCACGCGGAACCAAGGAGCTGTCCAGTTGCCGTGGATGTCGAGGTAAGACCACATTGAGAAGTTGTCACCCTCGAAGCAGTAGCGGGGAAGAGCCTTCCAAGAAGAGGTTGGATCGTCCAGCGGAGTCCAGAGACAGAACTTACGCTTCGGGTCTGCCACGTTGTTGGCCTGATAAACGTTGTCGGTGATGCGCTTCAAAGGACGTACACGAGAGATATAGAACTCGTCGTCGATACGGCTTACACCAATGGGCTGATTGCCCGGTTCCCAAGTCTCCAAGTTAGCGAGAATGTCGCTGAAGTTGGTGTCCTTGATATCGAGCGGATGAGTCGGTGTACGCTGGGCATAACCCATGGCTACACAGAGCATTGCTGACGCAAGGAGCAAATTTCTCTTATTCGTCATAAATAATACAGATAGAGGTTTTAGATAAAAAAAAATAGTTAGATGATTTCTGAGTAGTTGATGGAAAGCAGAATGCGGTAAGCCATGCCGGCTGCAGAGAGCCGGCTGGCGTACCTCATTCTGCATTTATATGACAAATTGTCAATAGTGATGCCTATATTACTTTCTGATAAGCTTCATAGTGCGAACCACCTTGCCGTCCTTCTTGACGGTGAGGATGTAAGCACCTGCATTAGCGAGGCGAACCTGCATGTTGCCGCCAGCTGCGATGGTAGCAGCCTTGCGAGCCTGAGCCTGTCCAGCCACGTTAACAATCTGAACGTCGTAATTGCCTGCCTCAGCAAACTCTACGATAACGTCCTCGCCTACTGTGTAAGCCTTCAGCTCTCCGTTGCCGAGCTGGTCGATACCAGTGCCGCTGCCGATTGTAATGGCAGAGAATACGCGCTGGTCCTTACCGAGTGAGTTGGCAAGTGTCAGAGTTACGTTGCGAACGCCTTCCTTCTCGTAAGAGAGAACTGCCTCACCCTCTGTATCGTTACCTGACTGAGAGATGATGTCAGCCTTAGGAGCGCTCCATGTCGGAACTGTCTCCACCTGGTAAGCAGTACCAGCGATGAACGGACAGCCTGAGGTGTACTTAGGAGCAACCCATACGAACTCGCCCTGACCCTCGTCGCCTGTCGGAGTGTAAGCGTGGAGACCAGCCTGAACACCCTTCTTCTGACCTACAGAAGCGAATGTGAAGTCGTCGTTGGCAGTCTTCTCGTTGTCCCAGAATGCAATCATGCCAGCAGGAACATTGTTAGAGTCGATAGTACCCATAGTGGTCTGTACCTCATCAGCAGTAAGAGCGTGATCCCAAACCTGGAGGTTGTCAACAGCACCCTTGATACCGCTACGGTATGCAGCGTCACCACCTACAGCAAGTACCTGCATATCTGTGATGTTGTAAGGATTAGCCTGGTAGCCAGGGTCTGTATTGTAGTATGTATCACCGTTAGCCTGACGGTTCCAGCCTGTAATCTCCTGCTTCTTACCATTAATATAGAGTTCGCCACGGAGAGCACCCTCTGCATTATAGTCGAATGTAAGAGCAACGTGTGCCCATGTGCCTACAGGAAGCTTGCTGTTAGCATACTTATAACGGATCTCGTTGTTGCTGGTCTTGTCAGCACCACGCCATGTGAATGAGCCGATCGAGCCATCCTGATTTACATTCACCCAAATCCAACCCCAGTCAGTCTTAGGCCATGCGTCGAGCTTGTTAGCTACAGAGAAGAGCTGTGTCTCACCCTCAGCAAGCTCGTTGATCTTCAACCAGAAAGCTACAGAGAACGACTTAGTGCCTGTAATTCCGAGGTCAGAGCACTTGGCACCGTAACGATATTCCTGGAGGTCAACACCCTGTGAACTTGCACCGTTAGCCTCGCGAGCGGTGTACTTCATTGTCACCTGATCGCCAACCTTGATAGAGATAGGCTCCTCGCTGTCGTTAGCTGTGAGAGTGTAGATTTCAGGCAGAGCACCCACGCTATTGTCTGTAATCTGAACATATCCCGGATACTCGCGTACCTTATCAAGACCCTTTACAGTGCCGGTGAGCTTCAGTGTGTAAGAACCGATCTTCTCAAGGCCGTTCTCCACAGTAACGGTCTTGCCGTTGCCAGAGTATACTGAGTTGCCTTCCTCGTCGATGAGCTCCCATGCACCATCCTTGTGCTCAGGATCCACATAGCCCATAGTGAACTTCTCACCCGGCTTGATAGTGGTCTTGTCAATCTCGATGTCGTCGCTGAGTGTGTATGAAGTCGGAGTGTTATACTCTGTCCAAGAGATCTGCGACTCTGACTTCTGGTCGAGGGCTACGGCAGAAACACCGAGGCGAACCTTAGCAGCCTTATTTGTTACAGGGATAGAGAAGAACATACCAGCCCATGAAGTTGTTGTTCCGCAGAGAACCGGCTCCTGACCCTCTTCCTGAGCATAGAGCTTGAAGTAAGAGGTCTTTACGTCGATGTTGTAGCAAGGCTCGTCCACTGCCTTGTTGTTCTCCATGTTCCAGATGAGCTTGGCGTCCATACCGGCATAGCTGTTATAGAGCATATCGCTGCTTGTGATGACAGGAGCAGCAGGAGCAGCTGATGTGCCACGAACGATAGAGAACTCACCGAGGAGGAGGCTCAGGTTCTTGGCGTTCTTGAAGTGGAGAGCTACGAGAGCGAGGTCCTTGCTGTCGAAGTCAGTGCCAACGACAAACTTCTTCTCAATCCACTCTTCGTCGTCTGCCTTCTGAGAAGTCTTGAGGACGTTGTATGCTGTTGCAGATGTCTCGCTGCCCTTTGCAGAGAGCAAGAGGTCGATGTCTGAAGTACCACCTGCGAGCTTATACTTGAATGTGATGACGTCACCAGCCTTGAGAGCATACTCTGTCTTGAAGAGGTGGAGATACTCGTCAGCTGTAGAACCGGTAAGACGGATGGTAGAGCCACCGAAGTAAGCGTCGTCCCATGTAAAGTTAGCGTCAAGTCCGTTCTCAGGAACGTCAGTAGCCTTGTTGCCGAGCAGCTTGCTTGCAAACCACCAGCGCCATGTCGGGAGGTAGTCCTGCATACCTACGTTATACCAAGAGTTGTTGTTCTGACGCTTACCCTCGAGGTTGAAGTACTTACCGTTACCGAGGTTGAAGTATGTGATGAACGGCTCCTCAGAGAGGTTCCAGCTGAGGGCTGAGCGTGCTGTCATGAATGTAGACATACCGTGCCAAGCGTAGTTGTCGGCGTTGCAAGCGTGACGGTCTACGATAGACGGACAGTTAGCCGGGTTGCGGGTACCGCCGGTGAAGTAGCGCTCGATACGCTGGAGGTATGTGTTCTGCTTAACGTCGGGGTTAGAACCCTTCTCGCCACGGCTCTCCCAGAACATGTTGTTAGAGTGAGCGCCCCAGAGACCGATAGAGAGACGGCGTGAGGGAAGCAGTGACCAGCTTGTGTATCTCGGCTCACCACCCTGCATGTTAACACCGCAGTAGAGGTCGAGCGGATCACGGCCCATTTCCACAGCCTTTTCCACAGACTTATCCATAAGCCATGACTTGTTCCAGTTATAGTTGAAGAAGAGTGATGTACGGCGGTTCTCACCGTCACCGAATGTCTCCTCATTGTGCGAACCAAGACCCTGGTCGAATGAGATACCACCACCGTCGTTGGTGCCGTCATACCAGAAGTTCTCGAAGAGCGGGTCGTTCTTCTCAGCAGCCTTTACAAGGTTAGCATGGAAGTCGCGGAGATCCTCAACAACACCTTCACGGTCATAGAACTCTGAGTTGTAGCCCATACCGTTGATACCATAGTAACGGAAGAACTTGGCAGCGAGTTCCGCGTCAGCAGATCCCATAGCTGTAATCATCTTCAGCCAGTCACCACCAAGACCTGCGTTAGGAATGGAAGCCACACCCGATACGCCCACACCGTTCTTGTGTGCTGCGTCAAGGAAAGCTGCAGGGATACGACCGAGAGAAGCTGTCCAGTCACCGTAGTGTGTTACGTACGACCACATTGAGAACACCTCAGAGTCGAAAACGCCGTTAGGAAGCGCGTTGAAAGCAGGATCGCTTACAGGAATCCAAGCGATAAGCTTCTTGTCGTTCTCAGCAGTAAGGTCGCGTACCTGAGTAGCGGCGTTACGGAAACGAACATGAGGCTTAACACGTGAGATGTAGAAATTGTCATCCTTAGACAAACGATGGTTGTTCTGCCAGTTCTGAAGTGCAAACTGGAACTTTTCACTACCGGTATCCTTACCGGCATCGATGTAACCCTCGCGCAGCTGCTGCGCGTTTGACGACATTACGCTGAGCATCAGTCCTGCTGCGAGCGTAAGGGTCTTGCGAGTAAAATTCGCCATTCTTTGATTTGTTTTAAGTTATAGATATTCAGTTTATTGAATTTGTCTTACACGGTTAAATGCTCGACATTGATATCAAACTTGATTATTCTATATTGTTAAAATATAGCAGAGGCTTCTCGATACACATTCAGTTTATCCCACTAACATTTACCTTAGCAGTTTTATTAAAAAGTTTGAAGAAATATCGGTCGGCTTCTTAGGTTTTTATTATTATATCGTTTTCTTTTGCAAAATTAATCAAAAAGCACGTAATAAAAACAAACGCACGCAATATATTTAACTTTATTAACATTATTAACATTAGCGCCACTGCGTGCCGAATTTTGAATTAGGAGTTAGGAGTTAGGAATTGTTCTCGGCTTCGTCTACACCAAGGCAGATACTAACATAGGAGGCTACGGCGAGACGCCGTAGCCTCCTATGTTAGTAACGGCTGCTTGCCGTAGCCGCCTATATATATCTTAATGCACGGCAGCAAAGTTGAAGTTGCCATTGTCTGTGCCCTCAAACACAAAGACTGTGGAGGCGGGGAAGCTTAGGGTAAGCTGGTCATCGATATTGATGGGCTTATTCACCTCTATACCCTTCAGTCCTCCTTCTACCGCCACCTTCTGGTCTGCAAACGAGCTGCGGAGCGTGACGGTGGTCTGAATGTATGCAGGGATGTCGAGCATTTCACGGAGCGTAGTGGTGAACTGACGTTCCTTCACGTCGGGATTGCGAAGTGTGACGGTTGCCTTCTTGCCGTTCCAAGCAGCCCAACCGTAGACATTCACCTGAGTGCCGTCCCATGGATTGCCACCCACCCAGTGAATATCTGGCAGCACGTCGGCATTACGCTGCTGCCAATCCATACATTCTGCCAAGTCTTTCCACAGAGCGCCAGCCTTGCCCTCATTGTCCTCAATCTGGTCCATCAACTTATAGTCGGTGTATAGCTCCACCATACCCGAGCCACAGCCAAAGGCACAACGCATCTCACGCAACACACCGTCATAGCTATAGTCGCTCGGAGTGTATGGTTTGCCATATTCGCTAAGGATGAGTCCGTGCGTCATCAAAGTGTTGATAGGACAGAGCGGCGAACCTTGCGTGAAGATTTTATAAACCATGTGGTCACGATAGGTTATCCACTGTTCACGGTCCGTTCCCGTATTGCCGATATACGAGCAGTCGGCATCCTGTCGCCATATCGCATCGCTATAATGGAACCAGAAGGGCGAAGCCCATGTACCCACGGTAGTGTTAAAGAAGATGTCGGGACGTGTCTTGCGCACGGCACGTTCTATGCTGATGATTCCTTCAGCATTCTCAATGCCGGTGTCGCCCTCATCGGGTCCGAAGGCTGTACCTTGGGCGCTGATGCCGTCAAACTTGAAGAAGCGGAAGTCGTAATTGCTAATCATGTTGTTGCAGCAGTCGATGAAGTAGTTGTAATATGCCTCATTGCTCAACTGCATACCGCCACGGTTTTCCCAATACTTGCGACGATAAGTGCCGCTACCGCCATAACCGCCTACCGGACCTAACCATGCACCGATGCCCACACCCATGCTCTTAGCCAGACGGTCTTCATCAGCGAAGCCATTGGGGAAGTTTGAGTTGAAAGTCCATGTGCCGTAAGCGTCCCAACCGTCGTCAAAAACGAAAGCATAGGGTGCCTTGCCATACACGTCATAGAACTTGTTTTTCCAGTGCTTCACCACGTCTGCGCACTGTGTGGAGGTCATGTTCTCCGAGTAGTCGCCCTTTGTGTTCTTGAGATCGGAAGCATCATACACACCGTTATTACCTACGGCATTGTTGCGGTCGATGTTTAGCTCGTACCACGAATTGTATAGGGGGAACGCACGCCAAGGCACTGCACGTTCACGCTCGCTATAAGCCAAGAACGAACGACGCGCCTGACCGGGAGCCACCAATCCTATAACGGAGCTGACCTCCCACGGCTGACTCTTCTTAAGCGTAGTGTTGCGACGCCAATAACCCTGAATAGGCACATCAGCTGTAGCAGACATAGTGTCTTTCACCTCAACGGAGTTTACGCCCATAGGAGTTTCAAGACCTGCAAATATCTTTTTGCTGGCAATGATGGCACCGCGTGTGTTGCCCACCACCTCCGGCACACTCTGCGCCTTATACCCGTCCACATTGTAGATCATAGGTGTTATGGACTGCATGGCTATATCTTTATCGGCAGACACGTCAAGGGTGGTGCGCAGATAGTGGCTTCCGTCACGCAGCACAGCATGCCAGACAATATTGAGATTCCCCTTCTTAAACACGGCTTTAAGGGCTTTACCGTTAAAGCGGTCCGACCCCTTCACTGCATTTTTGTCGCCGACGAGATTCTCGGTGCCGACGCTTACCAGCTCCATCTCTGAGGAGGTGAAGGTGCTACCGTCGCCCAATACCACTTTAAACAATTCTGTGCCTGGTTTAAGGTTCATCTCTTCGCAGCCATTAAAGATCAGCTTGCCTTTAACTTTGGCAAACTTGGCTGTCAGCAATGCGTTCTTCAGTGTCCACTCCTTAGAGCGGCTTACCAACTGTGCTTTGTCGGCTTGCACTTCCTGCGGGAAAATCACCTGCTGTGCCACGACGTTCTGTCCGCTGCCTATGACAAGGCAGAAAACAGAAGCTCCTAACCAACGCTTCATTCTATTATTCATTATCTTGTTCATTATATTATTAGGTACCTTGATTTAGTAGACTTATAAGCAGGGAACAATCATCCCATGCTTGCATATCTCAGAAGATTCAGTATTGATAAAGAAACGTCTGACAAAGGTAAGCATAAAATCCGAGATAATCGCCACGTTAGGAGGAGATTAATTGCAGGTGGCAGAGATTGTTATTTGCTTGAAGGAGGCAGGGCTTTGACAAAAACATTTATCCACAGACTTTTGTGGGCTAAACCCTGAAGGGTTCATTATGTAGTTTGGAGAATGGGACTTACGAGAGCAAGCTCTCGACACCCATCCTCCAAACTACATAATGGTGATGCAGAGCATCACTAAGCCCACAAAAGAAAAACAAGTAAAAACACAAGAATATTGAGATACATAACTTTACAGATAACTAAACTTGCAAAAGTTCAATTATGTAATATCAAATACGGATCAAGCAGAACATTCAGCTTGTGTTTTTAAAGGTTTTTACCGGTTGCGGTTTTCGAGAGAGGCGACAGACTCTCATTCATTTGGGACATATATGGGCGTGAGAACTTGTTCTCATAAGACCATATATGCCACAAAGGAATTGCCGAAGGCTCGAAAACCACAACCGGTCTGTGGAGAAAGGTTTTTGTCAAAGCCCCGCCTAAAGATTTGAGCAAAGGAGGCAGGACTTTGACAAAAACATATAAAAACACAAGAATGCGGGTGAGGACACAATAAAACGGTTGTCTATTTGTTTATATAATATAAACTCTAAAAATACCTACTAACTTATGAATTACAACATACAAAGATTGGGCGAGATAAATCCTGAACTATATAAGAAACTCAAATTGTATTGCTATGATATAAACGGATGCTGCCAAATCGTACATAACGAGTTGGGACCGTTCCTTAATGAATATATGTATCAGGATGCTTTGGCTATTATGTTTAAAGAGAAAGACATACAATATGAGAAGGAATATTTCTTCGCTATAGAGTTTCATGGACATCCTATCAAACATAAACATTATGTTGACTTTTTTGTTCGGGGAAAGGTGTTTGTGGAGTGTAAGGCTATCGAGCGCTTGGGAGCTGAACAACGCCAGCAATTGTGGAACTATATGCGTTTGACAAAAACAAGAATTGGTATTCTCTGGAACTTCGCTCCAATCCGTGACCAAAACGAGCACTATTATCTCGATACAGAAACAGACACCATGTACATGTTCTGATATACCACTCTTTCTTGTTGCCTTATGTTTTGTATGTGATTTTTTATGTCTGTATGAATATGGCGCATGAATAAAGCAATGTATTCATCTTGTGTTTTTAAAGGTTTTTACCGGTTGCGGTTTTCGAGAGAGGCGACAGCCTCTCATTCATTTGGGGCATATATGGGCGTGAGAACTTGTTCTCATAAGACCATATATGCCACAAAGGAATTGCCGAAGGCTCGAAAACCACAACCGGTCTGTGGAGAAAGGTTTTTGTCTAAGCCCTGCCTAATCTCTTAATTAAAGAGCACTCTTAATGATATTGGCTATTTCTTCAGCGCAGCGCTTATCATTAAACGTCCGCTCGGCTATCTGTCTGCCTTTCTCTCCCATGCGACGCGCCTCCTCTGGATGCGTGGCGATGTAGTCGACGGCACGCTGCCAGCCTTCCACGTCGCCGTAGGGAACGGAGATGCCGCAGCCGTCGCGGGAGAAGTCTACCGGAATTTGGGGGTTGCGGCTGCAGATGATGGGCAATCCCAATGCCAATGCCTCCACCACTGTGGTCAAGCCGGCGGTGTAACGGGTCTCCTTGCAGCAGATCACCACGCACGATGCCTTTGCAACCTCGCACGCTATCTCGTAAGGCAACAAGCCACAAATCTCCACCACCTTCACGTTGGCGGAGGGATGGCAGCGGCGCACGGCGTCGAGGTTGGGATTGGGGATGGAGGGGTCGGCATTGATGCCTATATATAATATAAGGTGGTGCGAGGTGTTGCGGAACGCCTCGATGAGCGTGGACTGGTCGCGCTGCTCCTTACCCGTGGCGATGAAGACGGGAGCCTCTGCCCCACCCTCATGAGCAGACGCTTGGCGAGCCTCAGCCACCGAACGCGAGATGCGGTCGTAGAAGTCGAGGTCGGCACCCCAATGTCCCACTACCATGCGACGTGGGTCTGCCTTGCGCGACTTAAGGGAATCGTCAACGAGCTTCTGCGAAAAGAAAATCATGCGGTCGAAACCACGATAGAAGAGTCGTCCTCCCAGCTCGCGCAACCGGCTCTTAGAGGTGACAATGGGCTGGTGATGCCATACGATGATGGGCTTGCGGAAGAGACGGAGAGCACGGAGGAGCACCACAAGTTCCAGCCCCTTGTAATGCGTGGCATACACGGCGTCATACTTCTCACGGCAGGTGAGCACACGCCATGCCGTACTAATGGCGGTGGCTATACGGGAGAGCGTCTTCTTCGGCGAACGATGCCAGACAACGCCGATGCCGTTGTCCTTGAGGTGGCAGGCACCATAGAGGAAGTGCGAGGGAAACTCGCCGTCCTTCATTCTGTCAAGACAATACTGGATGTTCTGCGTGTGGTAGAAGTAGACGTGCATCAGTTATTACTTATTATTTAGTATTTATTATTTTTTACTTATTACTTAGTACTTATTATTTTTGGGGGACGAGATACCTGTAGTTATACACCTGCATGAAGGGATGGAGGAGGGCACGCAGGAGCGCCACGGGGTCTTTCTCATAAGTATAGAAGAGGACGTGGCGATACTTTATGTACATGCGCATCAGGGAGAGGAGGGAGAAGGGCGACGTTCCACACTCGGCATGCAGGAGCTTCAGCGCGTCGGCATAGACGGGGTTGTTGGTGGTGACGCCGTCACGAACGTCCAGCTTGCCAGCCTTCTCGTGTCGCCACACCCACTCTATGAACGTCAGGCGAGCGGTGAAGTGCTGGCGCATCCACGGCTTCACCTTATGCCAATGACACATGCCGTACCAAACCATGTAGAGGGCGTTGTCTGCCTGACGGACACGATGGGCGTCCACTCCCACATACGTGGCAGCCTCAGCATAACGGCGCTGGCGCACAAGCACACGGTCGATAAGGCAGATGGCGTCAAGGGCAGCCGCTGCCGTGGCTGTCATCACGTCGTAGCACGTGCGGCGATAGATGTCGGGAAGTTCTGTTTCGGAGGGAATATAGTCGAGCAGCGTGCGGCGCAGCATCTGGCAATGTCCCATCATCGAAGCATAGAAGAGGCGGATGAGATTGCAGTTGGGGCGGCGCGGATCATAACGCACCTCGGCACCGCTCTCGGAGAAGGGCACGGACCGGCATACGCACATCATCATGTGCGGATCAGCCATCGCTGCCGCCTGCTCCTCTAATTTTGTCGGCATCCAGATGTCGTCCTGGTCGCTGACGGCTATGAGGTCGCCCTTGGCACGGCGCATGGCAGAGAAGAAGTTGGCGTTGATGCCCATCTGCTTCTCGTTACGGAATATCCGCATCTCCATTCCCTCGGGTGCCTTGGCGGCATAGTCGTGGAGCAGCTCAATGGTGTTGTCCGTGGAGCCGTCGTCCTGAACGACAAGTTCGTTGGGGAGCAGCGTCTGCGAGAAGATGGAATCGAGCTGTTCTGCAAGATGGCGTGATGCACCGTTGTATGTGCACATCACTACGGAGAGCGACATATTTTGTTTCATAAAAACTATTGATTACCAGTGGCGGTCGCGACCGAAGATTTTCCTTATTCTTCGCGACACAGCCTTGAAGATATAGCCGAAATTGCCGTAGCGGATGTTGAGCCACAGCTCTTCCATTGAGCGTCCTGCCTTGATGAGCGGATGACCGTAGGCGTAGGTGCGATAGACCTGCTCCTTGAAGTCGACGTCCTCTATGACGTAGCGCGGATGGCGGACGGGGGCGTCCAGCTCGAAGCGCTGCATGGTGAAGAGTCGGCGGAGGCGGCGCGGCATGGTCTGCAGCGAACCCGTATAGTGGGTGGAACCGTCGGTGGCTCCGAGATTGTTTATCATATTGCGCGTCGGCATGATGGCAAGACCGGAGTTCATCACCATCGACGTCCAGAAGATGGTCTCGTAATACTCCTTGCCCGACGCGCGATGGTCATAGCAGGCACGCAGCGTGTCGATGCAGTAGCGACGCTGGCGCATCACGGCGTCCAGCTGGCGCTTCGCATCGGGGTCGTCCAGACAGGCGTACGTGGGGTCCCATGTGTCGACGACGCGGCGCCATGAAGCCCATCCCCAAATGGAGAATACGGAGGTGAAGAGATAGTCGTAAGGACTATTGACCTGCTCCTCGGGATTGAATCCGGCAATCATCCACACCCTCTCGTCGTCGGCATAACGGTCGAGCATCTCCTTGCAGAAGGGGAAGAACGACTGCGAAGGCACGTCGTCGTCCTCGAGGACGATGCAACGGTCCACAATGGAGAAAGCCCATTTCTGCGAGATATATTCCGACGGGTCGCAACCAAAGTTGCGCTCCTGATACTTGCGGTGCACCTCGCACTGCCAGTCGATGTCTTCCACGACGCGGCGGCAAGCCTCTATGCCTGGCATATCGCGTTCGCCACGCGGTCCGTCCTGATAGAGGAACAGCTTTGAGGGACGCGCCTTGCGCACCTCGTCGAACACGCGGCGCAGATGGTCAGGGCGGTTAAAGAAGAGTATGAGGACGGCTACGTCCGTCTTGTAAGGTTGTGGATTCATAAGCATTAAGGGGTTTAGGGGTTATGTCGTTTTTATGGTTGTCAATACTTCAGCCTTCTTGTCGCCCACATCAGGACGGCGAAGAGGAGTGTGCCGCTTACCAGACCAGCCAAAGCGTCGATGGCGTAGTGTGCCTGGATGTACACCGTGGAGAAGCAGAGCAGCACGTAGAAGGGTGCCATGACGTAGAGCAGACGACGGTTGCGGGTGTGCCAGGCGAGCAGCATACACACGGTGGCGATGCCTACGTGTGATGAGGGGAAGGCTGCCGTGGGGCGCTCTCCAGCTGCCTTGGCGTCCTCCACGAGGTCGTAGAAGAAGCCCTGCGTATATCCGGGTGTGGGCAGACATTCCTGATGGGTGTTGAAGTAGTCGCCGACAGCAGGGAATACGCCTGACATGATGTTCTCCATGCCCACTGCCTTATAGTAGAACGTAGGTCCTGCGACGGGCACGAAGATGAACACCACATAGAAGATGAAGAACGACGCCAGCACCACGAACGAAGCTCTCTCAAACTCGTTGTAACGGCAGACGAAATAAAAGAACGTCGTAAGGGCTATCATCGGATAATAGCTCGTATAGCCAAGGCTCATCAGTTCCGAGAAGACGGGCCACGAGAATGTGGAGACGAAGCTTATGGCTGGCTGGAATCCGAAGAGCTGCTGCTCACAATGACAGAACACGTGGTCCAGGTTGGGGAACATACGATTGATCTCGTACGTGTCGGGATACCACCATGCAAGGAGCGACATCTGCGCCACGACGCGCACACAGCGGGTCAGGCGGCAGGGCACGAGCCTGTAGACAAGCCACAATGCCAAGGTCATGGCCACGGCACGCACGCGTCCCCATATCATCGCTTCGGGATTGGGCAGTGTCGTGAAAGTGAAGAGGGTGATGAGAAGCGTGAACGTGGCGTATGCCAGCACCAGCCACTCAAGTGCCATCAGCCCACGCTTGGGATTCGCCTCGATGGCGAAGAGTTGTTTTATGAATTTCATTATTTTTCTCTGGGTTATCTGTATGGTCTCCTCTTACAACCATCCGTTCTCCTTATACCACTTCACCGCGAGACGCACGCCGTCCTTCAGCTTGTAGTGGGGATGGTAGCCGAGCTCGTCCATTGTCGGCTCGATGTCGCAGCGCCAGTTGCGCTGACGGAGTATGTTAAACTTGTCGTCGTTCAGTGCTATGGGCTTCTTCGTGATGCGTGCTATGCGCTCTCCGAAGAAGGTGATGACGCGCAGCACCCATACGGGAGCCACAATGCGGAGCATCCACTTCACGCCCATCTCTTTCTTCAGCAGGTCGGAGAATTCCGTCGACTGATAGACGTCGCCGTCCGAAAGGAAGTACTTGCGTCCGCTCATGCCGCGGTCGAGGGCGAGAAACACTGCCTGCACCACGTCCAGCACGTACACGAAGGTGATGTCCTGACGACGGAAGCCCACGGCAAAGTCGACGTGCTTCTTGATGCTCTCCGCCATGAGGAAATAGTCTTTCTCACGCGGGCCGTACACTCCCGTAGGGCGGAGGATGATGTACGGGAAGTCGTTGCCGATGGAGTCGAGATAGCGTTCAGCTTCCAGCTTGCTCTTGCCGTACGCCGTGTTAGGGCGCGGACAGTCGTTCTCGGTGATGTCCTGATAAGGCTGCCGTTCGTGTATGGCTCCGTAGACGCTGAGCGAACTGAGGAAGACAAATCGCTTTATGGGCATGCCAAGCTCGATGATGGCATCCACGAAATGCTTTGTTCCCTCGGTGTTCATGCGTCGGAAGTCGGCCTTGTCTATGCACTTAGTCACTCCAGCAGCATGCACTATGTAGTCAAACTGATGGTCTGCAAGTTGTCGCTTCAGCTCATCCTTGGAGTTGAAGTCGAGTTCGATGAAATTTATTCGCTTGTCCTTGAGGTAACGCCGTGAGGTGGTTTTTCTCACAGCCGCCCATACCTCCATATCACGGTTCAGGGCTTCCTCAACAATAAAACTGCCAATGAAACCGCTGGCACCGGTTATAAGTATCTTGTTAGTCATTATGATAATTGGTACATAATCGCTTGCAAAGATAGCAAGATTTGGACGAATAGACGATTTTATTGAAGATTAATTCGTTTGTAACATAAATTTAGCGCTCTGGGACATTGATATCTCAAAACTTTTTTGTTTATTTGCATAGTATATACTAAAAAGATAAAACCATGGGAAAAGGAAAGAAAGGAGGCAAACGCCTGACAAAGAAACAGCTCGTACCGAAGCTGGAGGAGCTCTTCTCCTCGAATCCCGGCAAGACGATGTCCTTTAAGGAGATATTCAGAAGCCTGCATCTCGACACGCACCCGCTGAAGATGCTTGCCATTGACATTATGGAAGAGATGGCATGGGACGACTTCATCACGAAGGTGTCGGACAACTCATACCAGCTCAACCAGAAGGGACAGGTGCAGGAGGGTGTCTTCCTGCGCAAGACCAACGGCAAGAACACCATTACGCCGGACGGAAGCGACAAGCCGATTTTCGTGGCGGAGCGCAACTCGATGTGGGCGCTCAGCGGCGACCGCGTGCGCTTCTCATGTATGGCGCGTCGCAAGAACCATATAAAGGAGGCGCAGGTCATCGAGATTCTGCATAGAGCAAAGGAGACGTTCGTAGGAAGAATCTCCATCGACCACGACCTCGCAACGCTCATCTCGCCGTCTAACGTACTCGCCAACAGCATCATCATTCCGCGACGCAAGCTGAAGGGCGCCAAGGAGGGCGACAACGTGGTGGTGAAGATTATGGAATGGCCGGACGCTGACCACCGCAACATGATCGGTGAGGTGACGGACGTGCTGGGCAAGTCGGGCGACAACGACGTGGAGATGAACACCATCCTCGCACAGTACGGTCTGCCGTATAAGTATCCGAAGAACGTGGAGGAGGCTGCGGAGAAGATTTCAGCAGAGATAACGCCGGAGGACTATGCCGAGCGCGAGGACTTCCGCGACACGTTCACGTGCACCATCGACCCGAAGGACGCCAAGGACTTCGACGACGCGCTGTCCATCAAGAAGCTGAAGGACGGCCTCTGGGAGGTGGGCGTGCATATCGCCGACGTGAGCCATTACGTGAAGGAGGGTTCGGTCATTGACAAGGAGGCGGTGAAGCGTGCCACAAGCGTGTATCTCGTAGACCGTACCATACCGATGCTGCCCGAACGTCTCTGCAACTTCATCTGCTCGCTACGTCCTGACGAGGAGAAGTTAGCGTTCTCCGTGATATTCACTCTCAACGACGACGCGGAGGTGAAGGACTATCGCATCGTGCACACGGTCATCAAGTCGGACCGCCGCTATGCCTACGAGGAGGTGCAGCAGCTGTTGGAGGACAACGGCGTGGTGGACGGAACGGGCGAACCGGCGCCGAAGGCTCCGAAGGGAGGCTATAAGGGCGAGAACGCTGACCAGCTGATCACGCTGGACCGACTGGCTAAGAAGCTGCGCGCGGCACGATTCAAGAACGGTTCGGTAAGGTTCGACCGTGAGGAGCTACACTTCGACGTGGACGAGAAGGGCAAGCCCATCCGCTGCTACTTCAAGCGTTCGAAGGATGCCAACAAGCTAATCGAGGAGTTTATGCTTCTTGCCAACCGCACCGTGGCGGAGAGCGTGGGCAAGGTGGCGAAGGGCAAGAAGCCGAAGACGCTGCCCTATCGTGTGCATGACAATCCCGACCCCACAAAATTAGAGACGCTGCGCGAGTTTGTGGTGAAGTTCGGATATAAGGTGAAGACGGACGGCACGAAGGGTGCGATGGCGCGTTCGCTGAACGCTCTTATGGACGCCTGTGAGGGCAAGCGTGAGCAGAACCTCATTCAGACGGTGGCGCTGCGTGCGATGATGAAGGCCAAGTACTCCATCCACAACACGGGTCACTTCGGTCTGGCATTCGACTATTACACGCACTTCACATCGCCTATCCGCCGCTATCCTGACACGATGGTGCATCGTCTGCTGACGCGTTATCAGCAGGGCGGACGTTCTGCCAACAAGGAGCATTACGAGGAGCTGTGCGAACACTCGAGCGAGATGGAGCAGATTGCTGCCAACGCTGAGCGCGACTCCATAAAGTATAAGGCTGTGGAGTTTATGTCGGAGCGCATAGGCAACGTGTATGACGCCCATATCTCCGGCATCCAGTCGTACGGCATCTACTGCGAGATTGACGAGAACCACTGCGAGGGTCTGGTACCGATGCGCGACCTCGACGACGACTACTACGACTTCGACGAGCGCAACTACTGTCTCGTTGGCCGTCGCCATCACCACAAGTACCAGCTGGGGGATGCGATACGCATCCAGGTGGCAAGTGCCAACCTCGAAAAGAAACAGCTCGACTTTACGCTGGCGGAATAGGCAGGGCTTTAACAAAAACATTCATCCACAATCCGCTTACGGGCGCAAACCCTAAACGGGTTTAAACAAAAGGCTTTACGTCAGGTCCTACGAGAACAAGTTCTCGACAACCTGACGTAAAGCCTTTTGTTTGTGCACAGCACGCGCCCATAAGCGGAAAAAACATATAAAAACACAAGAATGAGGGTGTCTTCACACGTTGTGTTTTTTACATCTGAAAAGTTTATCTATCCTAATACCAAAGAAAAGCGAAGGCCAAGGGCATCGGCAATGCGTAAGAACGTAGAGAGCTGCATATCCGTCTGTCCCTTTTCAAGTGAAGATATGTACTCGCGTTTCTTACCGATCTTTTCAGCCAACATTTTCTGTGTTACATTTTGGCGCTTGCGTTCATCCTTAAGAAGTTCCGCATAGTACCAAGCTTTAGCCTTTGCTTCAAACTCCTTGCGCTCCGGACTATTTACGTCACCGTATCTTTCTTGCAGATGGTCGTCAAATGTTTTAAGACCAGCAAGTTTGTTTTTGTCAAGTTTCAACATATTCAATCCTCCAAATAACGTTTAACAATGTTTTCGGCTTTTTTGATAATGTGTCTTATCAAAGTCTCTTCAATGCTGCAAAATTAATCTATTTATTACATAATACATATTAAAAGTAACATATTTATTACATATTAACCTTAAATGCAAATATCGTACAAAGAGTAAAAACATGTTACAAAATAAAAATCGCTTTTAGAGATTTAGAACGTCGTTTTCATGGGCTTTTGACGTGATAAAGCCACGCGTCCGTTGCAAAACAGCCACTCTTACACTCCAACAGTAACTCTATTGGAGAGCAAGAGTGGCTATATTGTATGCAGAAAGTTGATGTACGAGACCGCTAAAGTGGCTCTTTAGCAGCATCAAACAGCCAGTCCGTGCCACCAATTCATTGCACAAACCGACACAAAACCGTGTAACTGTCTGAGGACAAATGTCATAACGCTGCGCGCTCAAAACTCAAGAATTTCGCACCTAAGATTTCTACGTGCGCTCAACTCATAGTATTGAGCATCAGAAATGCAAATATTGTGTCGGACGGCGTCCGCCGTCCGACACTACATTTTACTTATTAACGCTGATCTTCATAGCCTGACGCTTGCCATCCACCTTGTAGCTAACTACGTAGACACCGCGCTGGAGACCACTTGTGTTGACAGTGCCCTGCTCTGAGAAGACGCCAGTTGCCACTACTCTGCCAGACACGTCAGATACGGTGTAAGCGGTGCCGGCAACAGCTGCAGTATTGGCAGAAGTAATGCCATTGGTCTGGGCATCAGTCATGTAAATCATGATGCTTGCAGTACGTGAGTAGTAGTTCTGATGGCCCACCTGTGTGAAGTCGAACCACTGCTTAGCGTAATAGCTGCCCCACTCATAAGCGGCATTGCCCTCGAGCGGACTGATGTACTGTCTGAAGCTTACGTAAGGACAATAAGTGTCGCAGTTAACTGCTGTGAGGACAGCGAGGTTCTTGCCTGCCTCATACTTGAACGGCTCATCAAGAGCGATGGTCATATCGCCGCCAGTGGTCTTCTGTGCGATGCTTGTGATGCCGTCGTAAACGAGAGTGAGCTGTTCCTCAGGAATCCAACCGTCCTTAGTGTTGGTAAGATCAGTGTTGGCGAGATAGATGCGTACGGGGATTGTCTCCACGTCGCTGTACTGATATAATGCGTCGTAGGTCCAAGCCAACTTCTGGATGAGCATATCCTTATTTTCACCGATTTCGTCAGCAGAATAGATGTTGAGGGCTGCTGCATACTGGTTAGAGAGGTCGAACGGAGAAGAACTGGCTGTTGCAGAAGACTCGAGGCCGATAGCTACAACGTCACCATCAAATGCCTCGCGTACGATGACAGTCATATAGTCTGTAGTGTTGTCGTCTGCATACTCGTCGTCAGGCCATGTGCGAACCACGCCACAAATGGCTGTAGTGTCGGCCACCTGCGGTGTCCATGCCACCTCAACGTCTGCGTATTCGCCGCTGTTAAGAGTAACGGCAACGTCCTTGTGATTGAGTTCCTCACCGTTCTTGTCGACGAGAGTGACGCGATAAGCGTAAGCCTTATCAGTACCACGGTTCTCTACGCGAACTGTATAGACGCTTTCCTTCTTTGCCATCGGCTTCTCAGGACCGCTGATTGAAACGGCAGCGAGATTAGACTTCTCCGCCTTCTTCACACTAAGATTGAACACCTCGAGCCAGTCGGCACGCATCGGAGAGAGAGCGTGGATGCCAAGGTTCTTGTAGCCGTCAGACTCTGCCTTGAAGACAACACCGATACGCTGCTTGTCGCGGTTGCCCTTAATGGTAACGGTGTCGAGGACCTGAGCAGGCTTTACAGTATACATCTCGTCAAGGAGAGCAAACTCGAGCTTGTCAGCGCTGTAAGCGTGAAGCTCCATCTCTGCGCGGTATGTGGCGTCCTTATCGAAAGGCATGTAATAGCTGATGAGCCAGTCGTCAGAAGCGGCTGTGCTGGAAGCCTGGTGTCCCATGACACGGTCGCCGGAAGAAACCTTGGTCCACATCCATGCGTAACCATCCTTATTGGCATCCATAACTGTCCAAGAGTTGTCAGCATCGAAAGCCGTGAAATCGAATGTCACGGGCATTGAGTAAGCAGGACCGAAGACGCGGGTCTCGGTCTCCACAGCATTGCTCTCGCCGTCGGCGTTGGAAGCCACAACAGAATAAGAATACTGACCTACGGGCGAGATGTTCTCGTCAGATACGGTGGTCTGCTTCAGACCATCGGCGATAACTCGACCGTCGGGCTTGCGCACCACCTTATAAGAAAGAGAAGAAGCGTCAACGTAACCTCCGTTAGGACCTAACTCGGGATGATTCCAAGAGATGACAGCCTTGTCATAACCGTCATGCTGGAGAGTAAGAGTGGTGATGTCAGCAGGAATGTCGCGACCCACGAAGATGCGTACCTTCTCCTCGGCACCCTCGCCTACAGAGTTGGAAGCCACTACAGAATAGAAATGATAGCCACCCTTCACGTCGCCGAGGTCGTCAGTGTAAGACATCTCCTCGCCCATTTCGGGATTCTCGAAGGTCTTGATGAGTTCGCGGTCACGATAAACCTTGATGTCGGTAAGAGAAGAAAGCTCCTTGCCGTCGAAGGTCTGTGTGGGGTTCATCCAATAGAGCGCGACGGTGGTAGCGCCGTTCGCACCTGGAACACACTCGAAGTCGCTGACTGCGGACGGCGTGCCCTTTGCAGAAGCAGCAAACGGAACGTAAAGACCGGCAATCTGCGGGCTGTTGCCAACGGCAGCCACCTTCTGTGCAGCACCTGTATTGATATCGACTGTAGCGATGCAGTCGTCGAAGTCGGTTCCGCCCATGAGGTTGGCAGCCCAGTAGAGAGTTTCGTCAGAATGGTCGAACTCCATACTCTGATAGTATGTGGGATGCCATCCTGTGGCTCCCACTACAGTGACGTTGCCATTGGTCTTGTCAATCTTGCAGAAATCTCCCTCGAAAGAGATGCCGTAAAGCTGTCCTTCATAGGTGCAGGCAAGCGTGAAGAAGCGACGGTCAAGGTCGGCAACGAGCTTGCTCTCGGCAGTGTTGAGGTCGATGGTGAAGAGCTGTGTGTATGCGTCGTTGAGAACAGAGATGGCATACATAGTCTTCGTGCTATAGTCATACGACATATCGTTGATGTGGCTGGTGTAGCCCGAAAGCTCGCCTACCGACTCAGTAACATCCTTCTCGATGTCGTAACGAACCAGTTCCACGGGAATCATCTTCTGCGTGGTAAGGTCGGTCTGCGTAAGCTCTGCATAGTAGTAGCGCTCAGCGTATGCACCGGCTGTGACATCATGGTTGGCATCGCCAAAATACTTTACCAGACTGAAGCGGGCACCCTCTGTGAAGGGGAAGCTGACGAGCCCGTTAAGCATATTGCCGTCGGTCAGGTCGAATCCGAGCACACCGTAAGCGGTCTTCGTGGTGCCGTTAGCCTTCTTGATGACGAGGGGCGCCTGACGATTTGGAGCCGAAGCGTTGGACGCTGGCTTACGTGTGTTCAACTGAGCGAGACACTGCATAGCAGGCATCACTAACAAAGCGAGCAACAGACTTGCAGCCTTGTGGAGAGTTGAAGATCTTTTTCCCATAAAATACTGAATTTTGTTAGAAATGTTTAAAAGCACGACGACAAATTTAGGGAAATTAAACGATACCGCCAACAAAATATCAACATTTCACAGAGCAAAACATACATTTTGTTAGAATTATATTATAGATATTGACAAATGTATAGCAACAAAGTAAGGTTGTTAAAAATTGGATATCAATATATTAAATAAGATTATTCAACAAGAAGATGGTAAATAAGTTTTTTCGGATATCTCTCTCACAATCGTTTTCCCACTAATATGGCATGATTATATGAGGGGGAAAGCGGCAAAAATTCCAGTTTGTGTTTTTATATGTTTTTCCGATTATGGGCGCGTGCTGTGCACAAACAAAAGGCTTTACGTTAGGTTGTCGAGAACTTGTTCTCGTAAGACCTAATGTAAAGCCTTTTGTTTAAACCCGTATAGGGTTTGCGCCCATAAGCGGATTGTGGATAGATGTTTTTGTCAAAGCCCTGCCTCCCATAACCAATTATTATTTTTTAATTAGTAGTTATTAATTGGCGGCGCTTCGCCGAACGCCATATCTGCCAGCTATTGATGATGTTCTGCCAAAGGATGTAGCAGCCTGGACCTACGGAGGAGAGTGGTGAGAGATAGGTGCAGGCTATCCAGATGGCGAAGGCAGTGTTCTTCTGACCCAATCCCTGACCAGCATTGACCGTAACACCGAAGCGTCTGCCAATGGCACGACCGCAACCGAACTGGAAGAGGCAGAGCGCAAGGGAAAGGAGGGCTATGAGGAGGAGGAAGGAGACGGAGGTCTGGGCGTGCAGGATGTTCTTCATCGTTGTGCCCGAGACGATGAGCAGGGAGCAACCCCAGAGATAATAAGAGAGGTCCTTGACGGAAACGATGCGACGGCACAGACCGTGCATGTAATGCTTGACGATGTAGGCAAGGAGCATCGGGATGACCAGCACCGTGAACACCTTATATAATATAAGGGAGAAAGCGGTGATGAATCCGATGTCGGCTCCCTCGTCGAGCATCGGGAAGCAGATGGGGATGAGAAGGGCGGTGATGAAGTTGGAGAGGAACGTGTAAGTGGTCATCTCCTCAAGGTTGCCGCCAAGCTTCTGCGTCACAACGGGGGCGGCAGAAGCACACGGACTGATGATGCACGTTAGCAATGCCTCGGCAAGAACTAAAGTGCGACCATGCAGACCCAAGGCAAGGATGGCAGCCATCACTGCCACCACGCAGAGCATCTGAAAGACAGCCACCCACCAATGCCATGCCACGGGGCGCATCTTGCGGAAGTCTACCTTGCAGAACGTCACGAAGAGCACGCAGAACATAAACACGGGGAGGAGCGTGGCGAAGACGGGAGAGGCTTTGGTGGCGAATCCGTCAAGGGCAGGGATGAGCGCAAAAATGAGATAGACCCCTATACCCGTGCCGATAGACACGGGAAGGGTCCAGTTCTTTATGAAGTTAAGGATGTTCATGGCTGAATGAATTACGTTCTGGGGGTTAGCAGCTGGTCGGAGGTTATTGTCCTCCAAGTCGGTCGAAGAAGACGATTATCTCCTCCCATGTCTTGAAGTCATCGCTGCCCCACTCTATCGTGGTGCCCATAAACTCGGGTTGCGGTGTGGGAGCAACGAGGTAGTCGCCATAGATGAGCTGGCGCTCATTGGTGAAGAGTACGTGTCCCCAAGCCGGAGCACTAAGATATTCCTCCACCCATGCCATGTCTGCCACCATCTGCTCTGGAGAATTGGAAGGCGACGGGGCGAGGATATAGACATTGTAATGTTCGAGCAATGCCTCGTAAGCCTTGTGCATGGAAGCGGTGGCGTGTCCGTAGCTGTCGCGAAGAGTCTGGATGTCAATATAGACAACGGGGCGCTCACGCTTCTCCTGGCGGTCGTCGATGTAGCGGATGAGCGGCAGCAGATAGTGCATGGCTATCTTGTCGGTCAGACGATGTTCGCCGTGGAAGGTGATGGCGTTGGGATAATGGCTGCGGAAGAGGTCGAAGGTGTGGACCACGGGATCGGCATCGCCGAAAAGACCGTATACGCGGTCAGGTTCTGCCAACGACTCGGGGGAGAAGCAATGCGTGGTGGCTTCTGTGTATTCCTTTATCAGACCCTTGGTGACCATGAACTCCTGCACGCCGTCAAGACGAGGATTCTGGAAGACCTGCTTGCCGGTGAACTTCGACATCGTCTCGCCCATCTCGAAAGCGGGATTGACAAGGATGCGGTCGAAGCCGTGGAGCTGTTCGGTATACATACCGCCCATTGACGAGCCGATGATAAGGTCGGGCTGCTCCTCGTCCGCCATGGAGCGGAGCATAGCCATCGCCTCGTCGGGATGGATGGGGATGTCGCGTGCAACAACGGTGGCGTTAGGCATGAGATGGCGAAGCATCTCTACTGTGCCGGACTGTGCCGAAGAGGCAAATCCGTGAACGTACATAATCTTCTTGCCCGACATAAGGTCGGGATATTGCTTTTCCATAATGATTTAATATTAGCCTATTAATCCTAACTGATTGAGGAAGATCAGCATGATACATATTGGGCAGACGAAGCGGACCAACAGCAGATAGAGGCTGAAGAAGCGTCCGGAGAGGGTGCCCCAGTTGGTGAACTCGTCGCGAACTGTCTTTCTTGGCGCAAACCATCCGAGATAGATGCAGGTGAGGAAGCCGCCGAAGGGAAGCAGGAGCTGACCCGTCACGAAATCGAAGACATCGAAGAGCGACTTGCCGCAGACCACAAGCCAGTCTCTGCCGCCGATGGAGAGGGAGCAGAAGGCGCCGATGACGCTGCACACTACGGTAATGACAAGGGCGGCGCGAGGACGAGGCATGCGAAACTCCTCACTGAGGAAAGCGGTGCTGACCTCGTGCAGGGAGATGAGCGACGTGAGGGCTGCAAGAGACAAAAGTATATAGAACAGCACAGCAACAAGCGTGCCGATGAGGGGCATTGAGGCGAATGCCTGCTGGAAAACATTGGGCAGGGTGATGAAGATGAGCGACGGACCGCTGTCGGGGTTGATGCCAACGGAGAATGCGGCAGGGAAAATCATAAGGCCGGCAAGAATGGCGATGAAGGTGTCGATGGCGATGATGTTGGCAGCTGAGCGCACCAGATTGGTCTGGCGCGAGAAGTAAGAGGCGAAGGTGCAGAGACAACCCATACCGATGGACAGCGAATAGAACGACTGACCCATGGCGGCGAGGAGCATGCTGCCGTTCATCTTGGAGAAGTCGGGACGGAAAAGAAACTCTACGCCTTTGGACGCACCGGGCAACATGCACGAGCTGACTACGACGATGAGGAGGAGGATGAAGAGCGTTGGCATCATAGCCTTGGACGCACGCTCAATGCCTTGACGCACGCCACGTATGATGATGAAGTGGGTGGCGGCAAGGATGGCTACGGTCCACAAGACGGGACGTAGCGGGGAGGAGGAGAAGTCGGCGAAGTAACGCGATATGTATGCAGGGTCGCCATTGAGTTCGCCCATAAACGAGGCGAAGATATACTGGAGGCACCATCCCGAGACTACGGCATAATAGCCCGTGATAAGGAAACCGGTGAGCACGCCCATATAGCCGACGAAGCGCCAGGGGCTGCCGCCGGAGATGCGCGAATAGGCACGGGCTGTGTTGGCAGCTCCATGTCTGCCGATGATGAACTCGCCGAGAATGCAGGGCAAGCCAAGCAGGAGAACGCAGACAATATAGATGATGATGAACGTGGCACCACCGTTCTGACCTGCCATATAAGGGAAGCGCCACACATTACCCAATCCTACTGCTGAGCCGGCGGTGGCGAGCACCATGCCCAGCTTACTTCCAAAATTTACTCTTTGTTCTGACATAATAACTTGATTTTCGATGCAAATGTATGAATTTTTATTTACTTTTGCATCATAATCGAAAGTAAATATGGAATATCTGAAACATTTAGTAAAACACTACCCCGTTTCTTCTTTCTACATTCTAATAATATGGGTGCTCTGCTTCGCAACCGTACCTTCCACGCCGCTTGACGATGTCACTATGATAGACAAGTGGGTGCACATAGCGATGTATGGCGGCACATGCGCCACGATATGGCTGGAGTATATCCGCCGCCATGATCCGCACCGTTTCTCGCAGAAGGTGGTGAGCATCGAGGAGGGCGTGACAAGCAAGCCCCCAACCTCCAGACTAAAACTCTTTCTCCTCGCATGGTTGGCGCCGGTGGTGATGAGTGGAACGATAGAGATTCTGCAAGCGAACTGCACGGGCGGCAGACGCAGCGGCGACTGGATGGACTTCGCCGCCAACAGCCTCGGAGCAACATTAGGCGCAGTAGTGGGAATCGGGGTGTTGGTATGGCGTGCGACGAAGCGTGGCAAGAATTAGAAGATTGGAATGGACACGGTATATATAATAAAAGAGGCAGGGCTTTGACAAAAACCTTACTCCACAGTCCGTTTATGGGCGCAAATCCTATCGGATTTAAATAAAAGGCTTTACATTAGGTCTTACGAGAACCAGTTCTCGACAACCTAACGTAAAGCCTTTTATTTGTGCACAGCACGCGCCCATAACCGGAAAAAACAAAGAAAAACACAAACAGGTGGCTCCCGCCATCCGCTACCTTGTGTTTTGTTTGTTTTTCCTTTTGTTGGCACAGTGATGCTTCGGCATCACTCATGATATCGTTTGGAGGATGGGTGTCGAGAGCAACGCTCTCGTAAATCCCATTCGCCAAACGATATCATGAACCCGTAGGGTGTGCCAACAAAAGGGATGTGGATAAAGGTTTTTGTCAAAGCCCTGCCTAAATTGAATCCAACAAAAAAAGGAGAATGGGCTGTGAGAGTTTCTCATACAGCCCATTCTCCTTTTATTATAATATATCCTTTGTGAAATTACTTCACAACCTTCTTGCCGTTAACGACGTAAACGCCCTGCGGGAGAACGTCGAAGTCTGTGCCTACGTATACACCTGAAGTGGTATAGATGCGGCCCTTGAGATTCGGCTTGTCAACAGTAACACCGCTGATGCCGGTAGTGCCCTTAACAACGAGAACCTCGTCGAGGAAGTAACGTCTCTCGCCCTGGATGACGAGACGAACCTTACCCTTACCCTTCAGAGTGGTCTTGAAGTTGGTCCACTGATTGTAAGTCATCTGGAAATCGTTCTGACCGAGCGTTGCCTCACCACCATCGACACCCACAACAGTGATATTCAGCTTGGTGCCGTCATCACCGTAAGGAGCGCCCTTGAAAGTCAGGACAGCCTCGCCGCCATCTTCGAGGTTGATGATAGGAGACTTCACAAGAGCCTGTGTGGAAGAGCTGTAACCAAAGCGTGCACACATGTAAGCGCCCTTCATGTAAGTGCCTTCCCAACCCGGTGAACTCGGTTGGAAATCACTATTAGCAAACTTATTAGCCAACTTCGGCGGGATGAAGCCCTTATCGTCGTTACCGCCAATGCCGGCGCAACGGTCGAAGGTCTCGTTGAGCAGAGTTCCTTCAACGATTTCGCCTCCCTTATTATAGTTAGAGAACTTGAAAGAAGCAATACCATCCACTACAGCCATATCGGTGATGCCGATGTTCATCCTATTGAAGCCATTGTTATCGTTGAAAGCCTCGCAATAAGGAGAAGTGGCGTTGGTAAGGTTCTTCTTGGTACCATAGGGCCAAGCATCGCCTTCCTCAGAACCTGAAGAACGGTTGTTGTCAGCAGGAATCAGGACAACACGCTCATGGTCGTTAACACCGCTAACGATGGTGTTAGGACAGTTGTTTGCCCATACCACCGGAGAATAGTCGATGTGGTTGATGATGATACCAGTGGAGGCAATTGTGGCGTCCCATCCGGTTCTCTGACGGTTTTCGATGAGATAATACTCGTCTTCCCATTTGGGGTTGTGGAAGATGTAAGCATTGCCACCATCGTTAAGCGACTTCATGTCCTTAACATCACAGTCATTGTCGAGGACGATGGGGTCAATCCATCCTGCAACGTAACGCTCGTAAGCGGTGTAGCCTACGGGCTGGAAGCCGTCGCCATTATAGTTGCCTGAACACATAAGGTCCCAAGTTCCCATACCGTACTTGCCACCATAGTTGATGTCGTAGAGGTCAGGATAGCCAAGGCAGTGAGAGAACTCATGGCAGATGGTGCCGATGCCAGCCACATTGCCCTTGTTGTCCTTCAACTCATTGGAGCAAGCATATACGTAAACAGTGGTGCCGTCCTTGCCAAAAACTGTGGGCTTGGAGAGCTGAGACTTGTGAGGCCAGACGGTATCGGTGCTACCGCCAGTGGCCTGTCCCTCGCCGGCATAGATGACATAAACCTCCTCTACCTGACCGTCGCCGTCCCAGTCGTACTGGCTGAAGTCAACTCCATCAGAGGCTGCCTTACCACAAGCGGCAGAAATCATACCCGCCGGGTTGGTATCATAGCGCTGACCATTATGGTTCTCATCCTTTCCGTAAGAAGCTACCGTACCAAGTGTGTAAGGACCTACCACATCGAAGGTGATATTGAGCTTGCCAAGACTCTGGGCAGAGAAGTAGTCGCTGACAGAACCTTTGAAGTTGCCCTCGCTGAAATTCTTCTCATTGGCAACACGATTATAGAAAGCCTTGGGGTCAGACATTGAGAAGCTCTGATCAGAGAACTGAACGAGGATGATAAGACAGCGCTTATTGCCCTCATAATTGTTAATGGAGCGTCTCTTTGCCATAGCACGGCGAGCATCGGCGACGGTAGCGCCTGCCTGACTGCGAAGCTGAACAGCAGCCTGCTTAAGAGCCGGGAAATTAGCGGGAACAATGTAGTCGTCCTGCTGTACATAACGATTGCCGTTGGCGTCCTGCCAATAGCTCAAGAACTCGTCGCCCTGGAGCTCCACCATCAGCGTGGTGCCGTCCTGAAGCTTAAGTTGCTTCCAGATGCCTTTCTTGGCTGGAGCAGCAACGGCGCTGACACCGGCAAGAGCACAGAAGCAGAGAGTAAGTAATCCTTTCTTCATTTTGTTATAGTGATTATTGTAAAGTTGTCTAAAAATAATTTAAGAACTCTTTATGCCACTCTTTAAAACACGAAAAAGGAGAGAGGCAGTCCTACCAGTTTGGCAGGACAACCTTGCTCTCCTTTATGCGTGGTTATCTCAAAATGAGAATCAGTGGCATAGTGCCCTATAATTTTTCAATATTCGTTAATTACTTAGACTTGGTAAGTACGATGTCAGTATATTTGCCTGCAAAACCTGCTAACGCACCAGTTGACTTCGGGTATACCGACAACATAATACCTGATCCAGGAGTGAAGGTAACAGTTGTGAAGTCGCTATCCCAGCTACCGAACAACGGTGAGTTGCTATCATCAGCATTTCTAACCTTCACATCAGCCTCACCGATTCCAGTGAATTCATTAGTAAACCATGTATAAGACTCAGAACAGTCGAATGCAACATAACCCTGCATGGTCGTCTCATTATAAGAGAATTTCAGCTTTATCATGTTGACACCATTACCAGCATTGAGGCCCATAAAGCCATCCATGTAGAGAATCTTACCATACTCGTGGTTTTTGGTTCCATCCTCATTAAGCTCGTTTGGCTCAGTGATGGTGACAGTGAAGCTATCACCCTGACCATCTGCATCCTTAGCAGAGAGTGTCCACTCACCCTGAAGACGGTCATAAGGTGCATTGTCATTGTCGACAATGGTTACAGTTGTAGTGTTCTGTGCACCAATCTTGGCACCCTTTGCCTCCTTAATCACGAACTGGAATGTGCGGTCCTCATTCATCTCCTTATCATCAACGGCTCTGTACTCAACATAGCCAATCTCGTCAGAGATGGTGATGGTCGTGTCAGCTACGTAGAAATGTACATCCTTCTTTGCAGGATTATTGCCACACGCCTTAACTTCCATAGTGACGTATACCTTGCCGTTAGTCTTGCCGGTCACTTTGATAGGTACCTTTACAGAACCAGCACTTTCCTTAGCAGAGAATGTGGGGCTCTCCATTTCAACCACCACATCGCTGTTTGTGTTCTGCGTCTCTTTGTCATCACTGCAAGAGCCGAAGAAGGCAATGGCAGCTACGAGCAAAAATAACTTGAAATATTTCATATCTGTTTATTTGCTAATTGTTATTATGAACTTTTATTAATAGCCAGGATTCTGCTGACCCTTAAGGTTCGGGTTAGAGTCGAGCTCTCCCTTTGGAATAGGCCATGTGAGGCGATGATCGCCTGCATCGTAAACGATGCCATCGGCAGAAAGAACAACCTGAGAGTAGATTGGATAACCATCCTCATCCGGGTTAGACTTATAACGCTGGAAGCCAATGTTGAGACGACGGAGGTCGCTCCAACGCATACCCTCACCTATGAACTCCTTGTTACGCTCTACCAATACATCATCCAAAAGCTTCTTGGCATCTTCGTATGTATGTGTCTCATAGCCTGAGTAACGGTTTGCACAGAACTCATTCAGACGAGCAGGATTGTTATTACCCAAACGAGCGTCAGCCTCGGCAGAAATAAGATACATCTCAGAGAGGCGGAGTGGCTTCATCATGTTAACGAAGTTCTTCGTCTGACCAACCTTCAAAGCATCATTGCCAGGGTACTTGTTGAATACATATGAATCGAATCCTTCGCCATCAATATCAATATTGTCATACTCGGTGAAGAAAGCTTCAAAGCGTACGTCGCTACCCTTCTCGGAATCTGCATAGGAAAGCACGGTGCCGAAAGTCGGGATATACTGCGCTGACTTTTGGTTGTCACTGAGGAACAGCTCACCAGTGGAACCACCAATCTCTGAAGGAGAACTCATGAAAGGACGGAAGATAGGCTCAGAGCTATTTTCATCTTCCCACATTTCCTTATAGTTAGAGGTATTAGCGAGTGAATAGTTACCATTTTCGATAACGTCCTCTGCCTTTGCCTTAGCTGTAGCCCAGTCACCAGTAAGAAGAGCAACACGAGCCTGAAGAGCCTCCACAGCGTAGCTTGAGAGGTAGATAGCACAGGGCTGGAGCAAAGCAGCAACATCCTTGTTGTTTGTAGCCTCGTAAGCCTTGAGTGCTGTGTAAGCCTCTGAGAGGTCCTTATTGATGAGATCGAATGTCTCCTTCAATGTAGAACGGCTCGGATACTTTGTAACATCACTTGTAGGATTGTAAGTGGTCACGATAGGCAGACCGGTAGCCTTAGCCTCGGGACCACCCTTTACCTTTACCTGCGTGTATGACTGGCAGAAGTGGTCAGCAAGCCAAAGGTACATATAGGCACGTGTGAACTTAGCCTCGCCCTTGTAACGCTCCACCAACTGCTTGTCACTCTCTGAGAGATCTGGCTTGGCAGCAAACTCATCACACTTTGCAAGGATGGCATTGCATGTGGCTATAGAGCTGTAAGAACTTGCCCAGAAATGTTCTATATCACCGTCTGTCGGCAAAATGTTACCGGTTGAGAACATACCAAGAATATTACCGTTCGTAACAAGACCGATAAAGTGATCCAACTGGATGTCTGTGGTATAAACCCACGAGCCAGCTGTAACACCGCGGAGCGTTCCGTAAAGCTGATCACGGAACTTTGTAAGGTCCTGCATCTCTGAAACAGCGGTATTCTCGTCAAGTGAGCCATACGGGAACTTGTCCATGTCGCATGACGTAAAGGTCAACGCGCCGAGAAGCATCAATGATAAATATATCTTCTTCATTATTTTATCCTTTTTATAATTTGAATGAAATTAGAATGTCAGCTCAGCACCAATCATGAACTGGCGAGTATTAGGATAGTTGAACTGAACAATGTTGATATCCGGCTCCGGATCGTATCCCTCGAATGAAGTGATGGTGAAGAGGTTTCGTGCGATACCGAACACCTTCAGACCCTTGATGTAGCGAGTAGGAGCAAGCCACTTCTTCGGCAGGTCGTACTGCACGGTAAGGGTCTTCATACGGAGGAACGAAGCGTTCTGAATCAGGTGGTCGTCGAACTGAATCTCATATCCATAAGCGGGGATGTCTGTCACCTGACCCGGTGTGGTCCAGATGTTGAGCATCTCTACGCGCTGGTTCCATGTTCCAGCCCATTTAGCGTTTTTGATGAAGTAGTCATCGTTCTGCATCATCCACTTGTCTGCTGCCCATGCGAAGTCAGCGATAACGCTAAGACCCTTCCATGTGAAGTTGGTGCCGAAACCACCGATCCAAGGTGCATAGCGGTTCTTGCCTGTAAATACGGCGTCGCGCTCTTCATTGTAGATTTTGGTGATGTTGCCGTCCTTGTCATACCACTGAGGCTCACCGGTACGGGGGTCTACACCAGCATTGCGTACAGAATAGAACTCACCGTAAGCATGTCCTACCTTGAGCTTAAGACCAGTGTTAGCGATCGTATACTCGTCACGACCCTGGAAAAGCTCCGTAATCTCGTTCTTGTTATAACCTACGTTAGCAGAGAATGTCCAGTTGATATCCTTTGTAGCAATAATCTGAACGTTAGCGTTGATCTCAAAACCAGTATTGGTCATGGCACCGATGTTACCAGAACCCGAGCCGAAACCTGTGGTGTATGAGTAAGGAATATTCATAAGCATGTCGCTCGTCTTGTTGCGATAGAAGTTGAAGTCGAGGTCGAGACGACGGAAGAGGCTTACGTTAAGACCGACATTGAGCTTGCTAACAGTCTCCCATGTGAGCTGATAGTTAGAAGGCTGGGCAATACCGATAGACTTATTGCCGTTATACATGCCACCATCACCGTAGAGACCGAAGTAACCGTATGTGCCAGCACCTGAGTCGTTACCAGTGGTACCATAGTTGACACTCAGAGTAAGGTTGTCAAGCCACTTAACGGGAGCGAGGAAGCTTTCCTTCTTGACGTTCCATTTACCACCTGCTGACCAGAATGTACCCCAACGATGGTCGGGAGCGAACTTAGAGCTACCGTCGCGACGGAGCGAGCCGTAAACGAAATACTTCTCCTTGAAGTTATACTCCGCATTACCGAAGATAGAGTTAGCGACAGCCTCTGAACGTGAGTCACCCATATCACCGGGGTTTGCCTTTGTACCTGAAGAGAGGAGCATGATGCGATCGTCAGTCTGACCACTTGTAGTAACGCTGAATGAGCGTGAACGCTGGATGCGTGTCTCCTCACCAACGAGTACGTTTACGTAGTGATCACCAAAGTTCTTCTTCCACTCACCGGTGTGTGTGAGAGTGTAGGCATAATAGCGTGAGAAGCCGTCAGCAAGCGAACCGTCCTGCTTTTTTATAGTCTGACCCATAGGAGTAACAAATGCATCGTAAGGAATGTTACCCATCTCCTGTGTTGTGTCATAACCATAAAGCGACTGCTGCGCTGTGAAGGTAAGACCTTCCATAGGAGTAAGCACCTCATTGATACCGATATTTAGAGTTACCTGCTCAGCATCCTGCTTACGATACTTGTCGTAGAATTCAGGAGTAACCAAGCCGGTCTTGCCAGAATAAAGCAAGCCATCAGCCTTGCCGTCCTTTACGATGTTGCCGTTCTCGTCGTAGTGATAATAGTAAGGAGCATCGTAAGGCAGAGCCTGACGTGCGAATACGAGCGGGTTGGCAGAGTAGATCTGACCGGAAGCATTCCACTCACGGTTAACCTTATAACGCTGGTCACCGAAGTTAGAACTGAAGCCAACCTTGAAGAAACGGTTCAGACGAGCATTGATACGTGCTGCGAGAGTGTTACGCTGCATACCAGAGCTCTGGATAAGGCCTTCCTGCTCGTGGTGGTTGAATGAAAGATAGTAGTTAACTGAGTTACCACCACCCTGCATTGTAGCGTTGATGTCCGATGTAGGAGCCGAGCTTGAGAGCATCTCGTCACGCCAGTTAGTGTTGATGTGCTGAGCTGCCTTACGAGCCTGTTCACTAAGGGGTACACCGATCTTGTCGAGGAACTCAACATACTGCTGTGAGTTCATCATGGTAACACCGTCAGAAGTAGGTGTAGAGATACCATACTGAGCCTTTACAACCACCTGCGCAGACTCGTTGTACTTACCATTGCGAGATGTAATAACGATTACACCGTTGGCAGCACGCGAACCATAGATGGCTGTAGAAGCGGCATCCTTGAGGACTGTGATGTTAGCAATGTCAGACGGGTTAAGGGTCTGGAAGAAGCTTGAGGTAATAGGAGCACCGTCGAGGATGAACAAAGGCTCGTTAGAAGAGTTCATTGAGTTGACACCACGAAGACGGATGTTTGCTGCCATAGAAGGGTCACCGGCTGAAGACAAAACCGAAAGACCTGACACCTGGCCTGCAAGAGCGTCGGTAAAGTTAGGAGTAGCAACAGTCTTCATCTTCTCGCCGCTCACTGTAGATACAGCGCCGACAACCGATCCGAGCTTCTTAGCCGAACCGTAACCGGTGATGATGACGTTCTCGAGCATGTGGCTGTCAGCATCAAGGATGACGGTCATCTTCGCAGATGCCTTCACCTTCTTTGTTGTCATACCAATGTAAGAGAACTCCAATTCTGCATTGGCGTTCTTCAATTCAAGTGAGAAGTTACCGTCGATGTCAGTGATTGTACCGACTGCGTTGTTACCAACAACCTTGACAGTCGCGCCCATGATGGGTTCGCCGTCTTCAGAAGAGGTGACCGTACCAGTAACTCTTGTCTGTGCCATCGCCAGTCCTATACTTAGGAAAAGGCAGGCAAGAAAGGTCATGAGTCTTTTTTTCATAGAATCTCTCTCTTAATTAATGAAAATAATATTAATGTTTATTTTTGTTTCTGATTCAGTCATAACTACCATGGACGAACCGAATGGCTCATTTTAAATCTATGTATGAATGGATTTTGTAGCCAAACGATAGCATAAACGCACCACACCCAACAAGGGCGAGGTCGTCGGTCGTCATTGTGTGATTTGTCCAGCGAGTTGCGATTTACGCATTATCCTGAGTAGTTATTATTTTGTGTCTTTAATGATCCTTCATTTATTCACATCTTTTACGAAACCGTGCAAAATGTTATACAATTTGAATATTGTTTTGCAAATTTAGATGTTTTTTAGAAGTTGGCAAAATATTTATATATAAAAAATTAGCTGTATTGTCATTTTTCTTCTAAATCGTATGAATATGAATAATTTTTACTGAATTTTGCAATTATTCTTCTCTATTTGTATATAAACTGTAGTTTTTAGTTTGTTAACGTTCACAATATGTTGTGTGCCCACACTAACAAATAGCATCAGTATTGTAAGGAATAACTTTGTCACAAAACACGCCCTCATTAGTCGATAATTCGCTTCAGGTCAACAATAAAATGCAGCATTTATTTTGTGTTCTGACGTTTTTAATGTATTTTTGCAAAAAATAGAGATTTACCGCTAATGTGTATACCAATCAGACTAACACCTTAATATATACATATACATCAGCACTGTCTCAGAAAATCTAAAGTTATGCAAACAAGATGTCACTTGTCAGTTCTCGCCCTTAAGCAGGCAGAGAAGTATGGAGAGCGCGAAGCCTTCACGTATAAGGATTTCGGCGGTTCGGTATGGAAGACCATGAGCTATAGTCGCTTCGCCACTCTTGTGAAGGAGGCCAGCAATGCCCTCCTCAATCTCGGCGCCAAGCCTCAGGACGCCATCGGCGTATTCTCGCAGAACTGCATCCAATACCTCATCACCGACTTCGGTGCCTACGGCGTGCGTGTCATGTCCGTACCGTTCTACGCGACCTCTTCCGAACAGCAGATACAATATATGATTAACGATGCGCAGATTCGCTTCCTCTTTGTCGGCGAGCAGGAGCAGTACGACAAGGCACACCGCATATTCCCGCTCTGCCATTCATTAGAGCGCATCATCGTATTCGACCGCAGCGTGCGCATCAGCTCGCACGACCCCGCAGCCCTCTACTTTGACGACTTCCTCAAGCTCGGTCAGGGACTGCCGCGGCAGACAGAAGTGGAGGCGCTTTACAAACAAGCCAACAATGAAGATATATGCAACATTCTCTACACGTCCGGCACAACCGGCGAGTCGAAGGGCGTGGTGCTGACATACGGACAGTATGACGCAGCCTTGACTGCAAACGACGAGGCTGTGCCCATCCGCGACAAGGACCGCACCATACAGTTCCTGCCCGTTACGCACATTTTCGAACGAGGATGGTCATACCTCTGCTTCTCGGAAGGATCGCACATCATCATCAATACAGACCCGCACGAGATACAGCAGTCAATGCGTGAGACCCATCCCACCAGCATGTCGTCAGTGCCACGCTTCTGGGAGAAGGTTTATCAAGCAGTGAAGGACAAGATTGACCGTTCGAGCTCCATGCAGCAGAAGCTCTTCCGCCACGCCCTTGAGGTGGGCCGCCGCTACAATGTGGACTGCAAGAGCCAGTGCCGCCGCCCGTCTCCGATATTAGCGATGGAATACAAGCTCATGGACAAGCTTGTCCTTCGTCTCGTCCGCAAGCAGATTGGCCTTGAGAACTCACACATCTTCCCGACAGCAGGAGCGACAGTATCGCCCGAAGTGGAACGCTTCGTTCATTCTGTAGGTATCAATATGGTTGTGGGCTACGGTCTGACGGAGAGTCTTGCCACCGTATCGTGCGACCGCGACAATATGCCTTACACTATCGGATCAGTGGGTCGCCCCATCAAGGGCATCGAAGTTAAGATCGGCGACAACGACGAGATTCTGCTCAAGGGTCCGACCATCACACGTGGCTACTACAAGCGAGACGCTGCAAACGCAGCCGCCTTCACCGAGGACGGATTCTTCCGCACGGGAGACGCCGGCTACATGAAGAACGGCGAGCTGTTCCTCACGGACCGCATCAAGGACCTCTTCAAGACCAGCAACGGCAAGTATATCGCTCCGCAGATGATTGAGTCGCTCGTCCTCGTGGATAAGTTCGTCGACCAGATAGCCATCATCGCCAACGAGCGCAAGTTTGTTTCGGCACTCATCGTACCGGAGTTCCGCCTGCTCGAAGACTGGGCGAAGGACAACGGTGTAGAAGTGGAATCAAGAGAGCAGCTTTGCCAGAATCCGAAGATAATAAAGATGATGACAGAGCGCATACACACACTGCAGCAGCAGCTTGCTCCCTACGAGCAGATAAAGCGCTTCACGCTCATTGCACACCACTTCTCTATGGAGAGCGGCGAGCTTACCAATACGCTCAAGATTCGCCGACCCGTAATCTACAAGAACTTCAAGGAAGTGATTGACAAGATGTATGAGTGTTAGGCGGCATTCTGCCGCAATTAGGAATTAGGAGTTAGGAATTAGGAATTGATAGATAATTCAAAAATCAAAACTCAGAAATGATAACAGCCGATCAGCTAAAGGATGTGATGGAGCGCACTGAAGCACTCCATCATTATCTTAATATCGACAAGAAACGCGTGGAGTTCGAGGAAGAACAGCTCCGCACACAGGCTCCAGACTTCTGGGAGGACCAGAAGTACGCAGAGGAGCAGATGAAGAAAGTGAAGACGCTCGAGAAATGGATAAAGGGATACGAGAACGTGAAGCGTCTTGCAGACGAACTGCAGCTCGCCTTCGACTTCCATAAGGACGAACTCGTCACGGAAGAGGAAGTAGACGACGATTACGCCAAGGCGGTGAGCGCCATCGAAGACCTCGAGCTTATGAATATGCTCCGACAGAAGGAGGACCCCATGGACTGCGTCATGAAGATCAACTCAGGTGCCGGCGGCACGGAGAGCCAGGACTGGGCGCAGATGCTTATGCGTATGTATATGCGCTGGGCGGAGGCTCACGGATATAAGGTGACCATCAGCAACATTCAGGAAGGCGACGAGGCAGGCATCAAGAGCGTCACTATGGAGATAGAGGGCGGCGAGTATGCCTACGGATTCCTCAAGAGCGAGAACGGCGTACACCGTCTCGTCCGCGTATCGCCATTCAATGCCCAGGGCAAGCGAATGACTTCCTTCGCATCCGTATTCGTATCGCTACTCGTAGACGACACCATCGAAGTGTATGTCGACCCGTCCAAGATATCTTGGGACCTCTTCCGCTCAGGCGGAGCCGGTGGTCAGAACGTCAACAAGGTTGAGACGGGCGTACGACTCCGTTATCAGTATGTCGACCCCGACACTGGCGAGGAGGAGGAAATCCTCATCGAGAACACGGAGAGCCGCAAGCAGCTCGAAAACCGTAACAACGCCATGCGACTTCTCAAATCACAACTCTACGACCGCGCCATGAAGAAACGCCTTGAGGCGCAGGCTAAGATTGAGGCAGGCAAGAAGAAGATTGAATGGGGCAGCCAGATACGCTCCTACGTCTTTGACGACCGCCGCGTAAAGGACCACCGCACCAACTATCAGACCACGGACGTGGATGCTGTGATGGACGGCAAGATTGACGGATTCATAAAGGCATACCTCATGGAATTTCCGACAGTGGAAGACGCATAAGTCAGATATGTAAAAATCAAATCTTAAAAATCATACAACTATGAGCCAGCAAAGCAAAATCAAGCGTGAGAAATACGCTAAGGAACAGGAGAAGAAGGGAAAGAAAATCGTGGAAAGCATTTTCTGGTTGCTCGTCCTCGGAGGAGCGGCTTTCGCCATCTGGACCTGCATGAACGCATAACAAAAATGCAAGTAAACAAATAAAACATTAGGTAAGAAAATGAGCGGATTTGAGATAGAACGTAAATTCCTCATTCGGGAAGGCGGCAACTATAAGGATGCCGCCTTTTCGTGTAGTCGGATAAAGCAGGGATATATGCCCTGCGAAACTGCCACCGTACGTGTCCGTACCCGCGACGACAGCGCATGGCTGACCATCAAGAGCCACAGCGACGCAGCCGGACTCTCGCGTTACGAGTTTGAGAAGGAGATAACCATCGACGAAGCCGAGCACCTCTACCAGCTCTGCCGCGGAGGAGTGATAGACAAGAAACGATGGCTGGTGAAGAGTGCGGACGGACGACACACCTTCGAGATTGACGAGTTCTTCGGCGACAACGAGGGACTGACAGTTGCGGAGGTGGAGCTTGGCGCGGAGGGCGAAACCTTCCAGCGTCCTGACTTCCTCGGCGAGGAGGTGACGGGCGACCGCCGCTACTATAATTCAGAACTTATAAAATCGCCATACAGTACATGGGCTCATAATAAACAAAAGTAAGAAGATTATGGATAATAACACAACACCGGTGCTTCTGCTCACCGGATATCTTGGAAGCGGAAAGACAACACTCCTCAACCGTATACTTGCCAACAAGCAAGGCATCAAGTTCGCCGTCATCGTCAATGACATCGGCGAAGTGAACATCGACGCCACACTCATCGAGAAGGGTGGCATTGTGGGAGAGCAGGACGACAATCTCGTGGCTCTCCAGAACGGATGCATCTGCTGCACACTGAAGATGGACCTCGTACAGCAGCTCAGCGACATCGTGTCGCAGCAGCGCTTCGACTATATTGTCATCGAAGCAAGCGGCATCTGCGAGCCGGCTCCAATCGCACAGACCATCAGCGCCTATCCGCGCATCTATCCCAACCTCGCCACTAAAGGCATTGCCAAGCTCGACTCCATCGTCACCGTCGTTGACGCTCTGCGCCTCAAGGACGAGTTTGCCGGAGGTAACGACCTCACAAAGGACAACATCGGTGAGGAAGACCTCGCCAGCCTCGTAATCCAACAGGTGGAGTTCTGCAACAAGATTCTCCTCAACAAGGCTTCGGAGGTCACTCCCGAAGAGCTTGCCCGCATAAAGGCTATACTGCGCGAGCTGCAGCCGCACGCCGACATCATCACATGCGACTACTGCGACGTCAATCTTGACAAGCTGCTCAACACCGACGAATTCAATTTCCAGAAGGTTGCCACATCAGCAAGATGGATTGAGGGCATCGAAAGCCAAGAAGAGGAGGAGGAAGAACATCACCACCATCATCACCATGACCACGACGATGACCACGAGGAGCATGACCACGAGGAAGGACATTGCCACCACCATCACCATCACGGGCTGGAGAACGAGGAAGAGGGCGAATCTCTCGAATACGGCATCGGCACCTTCGTCTACAAGCGCCGCCGTCCGCTGGACATGAACAAGTTCGACTACGTTGTCACAAAGAAATGGCCTAAGAGCGTCATCCGCTGCAAGGGTCTCTGCTACTTCAAGGGCGAGGAGAACCTCTGCTACGTCTTCGAGCAGGCTGGCAAGCAGATTGAGATGCGCAACGCCGGACAGTGGTATGCCACAATGCCTGAGGAAGAGCTTCGCGAGGTGATGAAGCAGAATCCGGGACTGGCACGCGACTGGGACGACACTTACGGCGACCGCATGCAGAAGATTGTATTCATCGGACAGAACATGAACCGTGAGGAGATAGAGAAAGAACTCGACTTCTGCCTCACCGACTAAAATACACGAATAAAGACATTACATTTATATATATAAGGTAACCAGATGAGACTCATCATTCGCATCACACGGACCACCATATCCTTCACGGCGCCCAACACCGTGATAGAGGGACAGACCGACTTCGAGCAGTACAGCATGAAGACGGGCATCTCCGTGGCTGCAAACATGAGGCAGGCGCTTGCCGACTGCCGACTGCTGCAGGTCCACACCTCGCCTACACAGAACGGACAGACCATGCCGTCGCAGTATCATCCCGTGTTCAGTCAGGTAAGGGTCTACGTCGATACGCCGCTCCTCCTCATACCCGCGGAGGAGTTTGACGCTGACGCCGCTCCCCTACTCTATCATCACGTCAACACCACCTGCGAGAACGACGACGTCGACACCGTACAGATTCCTGCCGCCAACGTCGTGGCAGCCTTCGCCGTGGGCAAGGACCTGCGCTTCGTGCTCACGGAGCGCTTCCTGCACGTCGAGTTCCTACATCTGCTCGGTCCCGTCATCACAGAGTTCAGCCGCTTCGCCTCGGGAGGATTCCAGGAGAAGATGTTCTGCTACTTCCATGACCGCCGCGTCGACATCTTCTCGTTCCGCAAGGGCCGTCTGCGCATAAGCACCTCCTTCGAGACCTCCACAACCGAAGATTCAGCCTACTACATCCTCAACACATGGCAACAGTTGGGCATGCGCAAGACGGACATACTCTGTCTGTCGGGCAACATCACCGGACACGAGGCGCTGCTCAACATGCTGAAACAGTTCGTGCGAAACATCAAGCACGTCAACATCTGATTACACATTATAATATATATAGAAAAGAAGAACTATATGCGAATAATAACAGGAATATACAAGGGTCGCCACTTCGACATTCCCCGATCCTTCAAGGCACGACCCACCACCGACTTCGCCAAGGAGAACATCTTCAACGTCATCGGCGGATACGTCGACCTTGACGGTGCCAACGCTCTCGACCTCTTTGCAGGCACGGGCAGCATATCGCTCGAGATGCTGTCGCGCGGTTGCTCGCCGGTGATAAGCGTGGAGGCAGACCGCGACCACGCCTCGTTCATCCGCGAGTGTATGAAGAAGATATCTGCCGACCGCGACAACATCCTCATCCGCGGCGACGTCTTCCGCTTCATCCGCACATGCAAGCAGCAGTTCAATCTTATCTTCGCCGACCCACCCTACGCCCTGCCAGAGCTGCCCACCATCCCTAACCTCATCCTCGAAAAGAAGATGCTCAAGCCCGGCGGTCTCCTGGTCTTCGAGCATGGCAAGAAGAACGACTTCAGCTCCGTCCCCGGCTTCATCGAACACAGAGCATACGGCAGCGTCAACTTCTCGCTGTTCAGAACACCAGAAGAAGAGTTTTGAATTAGGAGTTTTGAATTTTGAATTGTTCTTGGCTTCGCCTACGATTTTGAATTTTACAGTAGCGGAGGTCTATGGTCTCCGCAGCATACAATCATACTAATACAATAAATATTTATAATGAGTATTAGGCTTGGTGCTGCGGAGACTATAGACCTCCGCTACTTGTTTATCCGATATCTCTTTTTTTGTATTCTTCATAAACTAATTCGTTGATTTAATTTGTTGTTTTGCTGAGATTTATGTAATTTTGCCATCGTTACTTGCTAATCACAAAAAATCAATATAATTATATGAAGAAAATCATCGCAATGCTCTCTTTGGCTCTTGCTGCAAGCACCACATTCGCTGTGCCCGCAAAGCAAGCCAAGAAAACACTGACGCTCGCTGACGGCACACAGGTAGTGGCCACGCTGATGGGCGACGAGTACATGAACTGGTGGCAGGCCGACAACGGAATGCGCTATGTGGAAAGCCAGGAAAACGAAGGCGTTTACGTGGCTGCCAACATGGACATAATGACTGCCACAGCCGAAATGCGCCGCGCTCAGGTGGGCAAAAAGCGCGCAAAGCGCCTCAACTCTGTAAGAAAAGCCACCGACCTGTCAAGCTTTGGCGGACAGCAGAGAGTGCAGATTGGCGACGAGCACGTCACCTATGAAGGAAAGAAGAAGGGCATCATCATCCTCGTACAGTTCCCCAACCAGAAGTTCGAGGAAGGTCATGACAACGCATACTATAATATGGTGGCAAACGAGAAGGGGCTCAAACACGAAGACGGATACGTAGGATCTGTTAGCGACTACTTCCTCTCGCAGAGCAACGGCAAGTTTGAGCTCGACTTCGACATCGCCGGTCCGTACACACTCTCACATACCTCATCATACTACGGCAAGAATGACGGTGCCAACATCGATGTCAAAGTGGGATATATGATTCAGGAAGGCTGCGACGCTGCCGTGGCTGACGGATTCAACTTCAACGACTACGACTGGGACGGCGACGGCTATGCCGATCAGGTGTTCGTGCTCTACGCCGGTCTCGGCGAGGCTTCAGGCGGTGACGCCAAGACTGTATGGCCGCACGAGTATCAGATCAGATACACATGCGTTGGCAAGGTGCTCAACTACACGGCAGAGGGCAAAGGCAAGGTGGACACTTACGCTTGCGCCAACGAAATGGAGCGTGTCATCAACGAATACACCGGCCAGTACACCAGCGACCAGAAGCTCGCAGGTATCGGAACCATCTGCCATGAGTTCTCACACTGCCTCGGATTCGCCGACATGTATGACACCACTGCAAACGGCGGCAACTATGGTATGGGCTTCTTTGACGTGATGAGCAGCGGATCATACAACGGAGGCGGCTTCATTCCCTGCAACTACAATGCTTACGAGCGTATCTATGCAGGATGGACAGAACCTATCGTCCTCAAAGATCCTGCTTCTGTAGAGAAAATGATGAGTACAGAAGACTACGGCAGACCATTCATTATCTATAACGACAAGCATCCTGAGGAATTCTTCACTCTCGAGAACCGTGAGAAGAAGGGTTGGGACGCAGCTCTCTACGGAAGCGGCATGATGATTACACACGTAGACTATGACCAGAGTGTATGGGGCGTAAACCAGGTGAACGCTTCTGCATCTGACCACCAGCGCTGCACCATCTTCCACGCTGACAACGACGATAACGGACAAGATCTGGGAAGCATTCAGAACGACCTCTATCCCTACATGGTAAGCGGCGCGGTGATGAACGACGAGCTGACAGACGACTCACGCCCTGCAGCAAAGCTCTACAACAAGAACTCTGACGGCACAAAGTATATGGGCAAGCCTGTCACTGCCATCAGAAAGAACGCTGACGGCACCATGTCATTCGACTTTATGGGAGGCAGCGAGGAGAACATCCTTGACAACACCACTAAAAAGGAGGAAACTGCCATCAAGGACATCAAGGCTGACACACGCAAGGCAGACAACCGCGTATACAGCATCGACGGACGCTACCTCGGCGACGACATCAACGCTCTCGGAAAGGGCCTCTACATCGTAGGCGGCAAGAAGGAGCTCAAGACAAAGTAGTAAGAAGCAACCTTTAAGCATCGTACGTAACGACGCTATAAAGCAAGTCGGAAGCAATCGGAAAACCATCTCTTTGCTTCCGACTTTTTTTATGCTGCATAAATTGCAGAATGCACACCATCACTCAGCCTAAAGGTAGATGCGTCGCAACCTCGGGAATGTATAAAACAAAAAAAAAGAGTCACTCTATTGAGTAACTCTTTCTTTTGTGGTGCCACCAGGAATCGAACCGGGGACACAAGGATTTTCAGTCCTTTGCTCTACCATCTGAGCTATGGCACCAACTGTTTAAGAAGCTTGATTTCTTCTTAGCGAGTGCAAAGGTAGTACTATTATTTCGTTCCACCAAACTTTTCGCCAACTTTTTTAAAAATATTTCTTTTTGATAATTTTTTTGCTTAAACATTATTATATATCAGAAAAAACTCGTACCTTTGCACTCGCTTTTGAGACATAACACGTTTCGTCAAGCAATCGGGATGTAGCGCAGTTGGTAGCGCACTACGTTCGGGACGTAGGGGTCGCAAGTTCGAATCTTGTCATCCCGACAGTTAAGGGGTTAAGATGCTGGATGACAGTGTTTTAACCCCTTTGTCGTTAATATACCCGGCGAAAAACCGGCATCAATCATAAGACTAAATCTAAAGAATAAGATATGGGAAAAGTAATCCTTACGGGCGACCGTCCTACCGGTAAGCTCCATCTTGGCCACTATGTTGGCTCATTGCGCCGCCGCGTGGAACTTCAGAACGCTGGCGACTTCGACCGTATGTTTGTGTTCATGGCTGACGTTCAGGCCCTGACCGACAATGCGGACAATCCTGAGAAAATCCGTCAGAACATCATTGAGGTGGCTCTCGACTATCTCTCTGCAGGTCTCGACCCTTCGAAGTGCACGCTCTTCATCCAGAGCCAGATTCCTGAGCTCGCCGAACTCACCACATACCTCATGAACCTCATCACCGTGTCGCGTGTGCAACGCAACCCGACCGTGAAGACCGAGATAAAGATGCGCAACTTTGAGGCCAACATTCCGCTTGGCTTCTTCTGCTATCCCGTCAGCCAGGCTGCCGACATCACGCTCTTCAAGGCCACTACGGTGCCCGCAGGTGAGGACCAGGAGCCGATGATTGAGGTGGCACGCGAGCTGGTTCGCCGCTTCAACACCGTATACGGCGAGGTGCTCGTCGAGCCTAACATCATGCTGCCGGAGAATGCCACGGCACGCCGCCTCCCGGGAACGGACGGCAAGGAGAAGATGTCGAAGTCGCTCGGCAACTGCATATATCTCTCCGACTCGGCTGCAGACGTATGGAAGAAGGTGAAGAAGATGTCGAACGGTGCGCCGCGTATGAGCATGGACGAGCCGGGCAATCTCGAGGGCAACGCCGTCTTTACATATCTGGACGCGTTCAGCACACCGCAGGACTTCGCCGACTTCTGGCCGGAGTTCCACTCTCTCGAAGAGCTGAAGGAACATTACGTGCATGGCGGCATCGGCGACGGCACATGCAAGAAGTTCCTCAACAACGTCCTCAACCGCTTCATGGAGCCGATGCGTCAGCGTCGTCAGGAGTTTGAGAAGGACATCCCCGAGATCTTCAACATCCTGCGCAAGGGTACTGAGGAGGCTCGCGCTACAGCCGCTCAGACCATGGACGAGGTGCGCAAGGCAATGCGCATCGACTACTTCAACGACACAGCGCTCATCGAGCAGCTTTCTGAGAAGTTCAAGAAATAATGCAAATATCGTCCAGACGGTAAAAACCTGTTACAAAATAAAAATCTGTTTTAGAGAATTACGAAGCGTTTTTCATAGGTTTTTGCTGCCAAAAAGGTACAGTAATTTTTCAATAAAGCCTCTTTTGCACTCCAATAGCGTTACTATTGGAAGGCAAAAGAGGCTTTATTGTGTCATAGGAGTAGCTGTATTAGAGTGTAAAAGTGGCTCTTTAACGATGTCAAGTGGCTTGTTTTTGCTGCTGATTCTTTACACCATCTCTCACAAAAGAACATAACTCACTGAAAAACAAACCATTAACGTCAACCGCTCAAAACTCGAAAATTTCGCACCAAGGATTTCCTTGTGCGCTGAACGAGGAGTATTGAGCATTAGAAATGCAAATATTGTGACGGATGACATCATTGCTAATAAGCAAACTGGAATTTATCACTTCAAATCTCGCAAGGACAAAAAAAAAAGCGGAGACCGTGAAAGTCTCCGCTTATTATATAAGTAGTATGTTTCCTTCTGAAAAAACTATCGGATAAAGAGCAGTTCGCGATACTTAGGCAGCGTCCAGAGTTCGTCTGATACGATAAGCTCCAGCTTGTCTATCTGGTAACGGATCTCGTCCATCTTCGGTGCCACGGTGTCGTGGTAAGCGATGGCCTTGAGATGCTCGTCCTCGATACGGTTAGCCACCTTACGAGCCTCAACCAGCTCCTCCACACCCGACTCGATGAGCTGTGTGCGCTCTGCTATCTCCTCAATAATCTTCTTGTTACGTGAGGTGAGCTTGTCAGCCTGCTCCTTGGGGAAGATGTCGTACATGCTCTGTACGTTCTTGGCGAGCTGGCTCTGATAGTGAGTGCAGACAGGGATGATATGGTTCATTGAGAGGTCGCCGAATACGCGTGCCTCAATCTGAATCTTCTTGGTGTAAGTCTCCCACTTCACCTCGTTACGGGCCTCAAGCTCCTTGCGTGTCATGACGTTCTGGCTCTCGAACATGCGGATTGAGTCCTCGTCGAGGTAGCGCTCGAACACCTTCGGGCAAGATGTCTCGCAGTCGAGACCGCGACGCTTTGCCTCTTCCACCCATTCCTCTGAGTAGCCGTTGCCCTCGAAGTGGATAGGCTTGCAGTACTTAACGTCATCACGAACCACCTCGATGATGGCGCTTATCTTGTCAAGACCTTTGGCGATGAGAGCGTCAACACGAGTCTTGAAGTTCTGGAGAGCCTCAGCCACGGCAGTATTGAGGACAATCATGGCGCTGGCGCTGTTTGCCTCAGAACCTACGGCACGGAACTCGAAGCGGTTACCGGTGAAGGCGAAAGGCGAAGTACGGTTGCGGTCGGTGTTGTCGATGAGCAGCTCAGGAATCTCAGGAATGTCGAGCTTCATGCCCTGCTTGCCAGCCACGTTGAAGAGTTCGTCCTTGTCAGAGGTCTCGATGTGCTGGAGAATCTCCGAGAGCTGATGGCCGAGGAACGAAGAAATGATGGCTGGAGGTGCCTCGTTGGCGCCAAGACGATGGGCGTTGGTGGCACTCATGATGGAAGCCTTGAGCAGGCCGTTGTGCTTATATACAGCCACGAGGGTCTCAACGATGAAGACGATAAAACGGAGGCTGTCCTCAGGTGTCTTGCCGGGTCCGTGGAGCAGGATGCCGGTGTCGGTGGAAAGACTCCAGTTGTTGTGCTTGCCCGAACCGTTTACGCCTGCGAACGGCTTCTCATGAAGCAGCACGCGGAAACCGTGGCGACGTGCCACCTTCTTCATGAGCGACATGAGCAGCATGTTATGGTCAATGGCAATGTTCATCTCCTCGAAGATCGGAGCCAACTCAAACTGGTTGGGCGCAACCTCGTTGTGACGGGTCTTGCATGGAATGCCAAGCTCGAGAGCCTGAATCTCAAGATCCTTCATGAAAGCCTGCACTCGCTCAGGGATGGCGCCGAAGTAATGGTCGTCCATCTGCTGGTTCTTTGCAGAATCGTGTCCCATAAGCGTACGGCCTGTGAGCATGAGGTCAGGACGAGCCGAATAGAGTCCCTCGTCAACGAGGAAATACTCCTGCTCCCAACCAAGGTTGGCCACCACCTTCTTAACGTCAGGATAGAAGTAATGGCATACCTCTGTGGCTGCCTCGCTGACAGCGTGGATGGAACGGAGAAGCGGAGCCTTATAGTCGAGAGCCTCGCCTGTGTAAGAGATGAAGATGGTGGGGATGCAGAGCGTGTCGTCGATGATGAAGACGGGCGAAGTGGGGTCCCAAGCCGAATAGCCGCGTGCCTCGAAGGTATTGCGGATGCCACCGTTCGGGAACGAGCTGGCGTCAGGCTCCTGCTGTACGAGCAGCTTGCCGGAGAACTCCTCTATCATGCCTCCCTTGCCGTCGTGCTCCACGAAGGCGTCATGCTTCTCGGCTGTACCCTCGGTAAGAGGCTGGAACCAGTGTGTGTAGTGTGTCACGCCGTTCTCGTCAGCCCACTGCTTGATGCCTTTGGCGACAGCGTCAGCAATAGAGCGGTCGAGACGTGCTCCGTTGTCGATTACGTCGATAAGCTTTTCATAGACGTCGCGCGAGAGATACTTATACATCTTCGCACGGTTGAAAACGTTCTTGCCGAAGAACTCAGAGGGTCGTTCTATCGGTGCAAGCACTTCAAGGGGTTTCTTCTTGAAAGCTTCTGCTACAACCTCAAATCGTAAATTTGCCATTGTTATTCTCTTATTTTATTGTTGTTATTCTTTTTATTGTCTTGTTTGTCTTGTCTTATTTCTTTGCCATCCATTCACGGATGCGGCTCATCGCCTCCTCGCAGTCCTCGCGGTTGCCAAACGCTGTGAAGCGTACATAGCCCTCGCCGCTCGGTCCGAAGCCAACGCCCGGTGTGCAGACCACACCTACGGCATAGAGCATCTGCTCGAAGAACTTCCATGAACCGATGCCGTCCGGCGTCTTCACCCAGAGATACGGGGCATTGCGTCCGCCGAACACCTCGAAGCCCATATCGGTGAGCGCCTTGTGCATGAGGTGGGCATTGTCCATATAGTAGTCGATGGTGGCACGTATCTGACGCTTGCCTTCCGGCGTGTAGATGGCTGCGGCGGCACGCTGCGAGATGTAGGACGTGCCGTTGAACTTGGTGGACTGGCGGCGGTCCCAGAGATGATTTAGCTCTACGCGGCGGGTGCCGTCAAGCGTGACAGCGGTAAGCTCCTTCGGTATGACGGTGTAGCCGCAACGCACGCCGGTGAATCCGGTTGTCTTCGAGTAGCTATGAAACTCGATGGCACACTTGCGTGCTCCCTTAATCTCGTATATGGAGTGAGGAATGTCCGCATCGCGGATATACGCTTCGTAGGCAGCATCGTAGAAGATGATGGTGTCGTTGTCGAGCGCATAGCGCACCCACTTCTTCAGTTCCTCCTTCGGGAGCACTGTTCCCGTGGGGTTATTGGGATAGCAGAGATATATCATGTCAACACGATGATCAGGTATCTGCGGCACGAAATTGTTCTCCGCCGTGCATGGCAGGTAGTTGACGTTGCTCCAGCGTCCGTTCTCCAGCACTCCGGCACGACCGCACATCACGTTAGAGTCGATGTATACGGGATAGATAGGGTCGGTCACGCCGATGGAATTGTCCCAACGTACTATCTCGCCGATGTTGCCAGTATCGCTCTTCGCTCCGTCATTGACGAACACTTCGGAAGGGTCAATCTTGACGCCGCGCGGAGCGAAGTCGTTCTTGACTATAGCTTCGCGAAGGAAGTCGTAGCCACACTCGGGGCCGTAACCGTGGAAAGAGGCTTTCGTAGCCATCTCGTCCACAGCCTTGTGCATCGCCTCGATGACAGCGGGGCAGAGCGGCTGCGTTACGTCACCTATGCCAAGACTGATGACACGCACCTGAGGGTGCGACACCTTGAAGGCATTAACCTTCTTGGCGATGTCGGCAAACAGATAATTGTCGGACAATTTCAGAAAATGCTCGTTTACTAATGCCATATCGTTAGATTATTTTTTTATCATGGGGAAAGCCTTATATTCAAGGCAATGCGATTTCTCCTTCAAACACAAAAGCCGCCGGACCTGTCATATAGACATGCCCGTCGGCTTCATTCCATTCTATGTTTAGTGTGCCGCCATCCATGATGATGGCAGAACGACGTGACGACCTTTCCTCAATAAAGGCAGCCACTGCTGTAGCGCAAGCGCCGGTTCCGCATGCCATAGTGATGCCGCTGCCACGCTCCCACACTCTTGTACGGATGGAACCGTCAGGCATAACCTGGGCAAACTCGATGTTGCATCTCTGCGGGAAAGCCGCATCATTCTCCAAAATGGAGCCGAAACGAGCGATGTCGAGCGACTTGATGTCGTCAACAAAGCAGACAAAGTGAGGATTGCCCATAGACACGAAAGTGCCACGGAAGGTGCGGAAAGCTGCCGTAAGCGTATCGCCGGCAGTCTCGTCGTACTGTTCGGGAACGTGGAAAGCGGGCTTGAGCATGTCCACAGTGACATTCTCCACACTACCGTCCGTTCCTAAATGAAGATGAAGCGTCTTAACACCTGACAATGTCTGGAGGCGCACCGACGTCTTCGTGGTAAGTCCTTTCTCATAGACATACTTGCCAATGCAGCGCGACGCATTGCCGCACATCATGGCTTCAGATCCGTCAGCATTGAAGATGCGCATGGAGAAGTCGGCGTCAACGCCTTCATCAGGATTGCCAATCAGAACAAGTCCGTCGCTGCCGATACCTGTATGGTAACGACTCCACGCAATGGATGCAGCAGAAGGGTCTGGGATGTCATAGCGAGTGGTGTCAACATATATATAGTCGTTGCCTGCGCCATGCATCTTCGTGAATCTGACCATCTTGTCCATTGTCATCATAATAATATAATATTGTGTTCTGAAGTTTATCCTTAAATCATGTTTTGTAAGACATTATGCAACGCCCGGAATGCGGACAAAAGCATAACGTAAGGCTCCTGATTTTCAGTCTTCTTTTTACCTTTTGACCTTAATTAGCCTTTTACGATTGCAAAATTACAACTATTTAAGCAACTCCCAATCATAAGAGGATTGAATTTTCAGTTATTTTATAATAATATTACAGATTGTAAGCATATTTTAAAATTATGCTTACAGATTGGAATAAAAACATACAATAAAACCAGCACTATGAAAGCATCATAAATATTCACAATTTATTATGCTATGTTTTTCTTGGTTTTATTAACTTTTTGTTGTACTTTTGCAATACCAATATGACAAAACGACACAAAATAGGAAAGACAGTCATAAAATAGTTATACAACTCTGACCTATCTACAATCATTCTTTTTTTGACCATCGTCCTCCTCTTCGTCAAGGTGACGGAGAGGAAGGAACGATGAACAAATAATAATAATAATGAAAAACACAAAGAAAGGGCTGACACGCCATGCATCCTAACGATGCTAACGTGTCAGCCCTTCGTATTTTTTATGCAAGACGACCCTCGAGGCGCTCGCGGATAGCTGCGATGAAGCCTGCAGAGTTCATTGTCTTAGGCTCAACGCCCTCCATCAGACCGGCGAGGTCCTTTGTCACGATGCCCTCGTTGAGAGTGTCGAAGCAAGCTGCCTCAAGCTGGTTGCCGAAGTTAACGAGTTCGGGCAGGTTGTCAAGCTCACCGCGCTTACGCAATGCGCCGCTCCATGCAAAGATAGTAGCCATCGGATTGGTGGATGTCTCCTCACCCTTCAGATACTTGTAGTAGTGACGTGTAACGGTGCCGTGAGCAGCCTCATACTCGTACTTGCCATCAGGAGAAACGAGCACTGAAGTCATCATAGCGAGTGAACCGAATGCTGTAGAAACCATGTCAGACATAACGTCGCCGTCATAGTTCTTGCAAGCCCATATAAAGCCACCCTTAGAGCGGATAACGCGAGCAACAGCGTCGTCGATGAGAGTGTAGAAGAACTCCAGACCGCGCTTCTCAAACTCTTCCTTATACTCCTCGAATACCTCGTAGAAGATAATCTTGAACTGTGCGTCGTACTTCTTAGAGATGGTGTCCTTGGTAGAGAACCAGATGCTCTGGTTGGTATCAAGAGCGAACTTGAAGCAAGAGTGAGCGAACGAACGGATTGACTTGTCGGTGTTGTGCATAGCCTGAAGAACGCCAGCGCCCTTGAAGGTGTGAACAACGATCTCCTCGTGCTTGCCGCTCTCGCCGTCGAATACGAGCTTGGCAACGCCCGGCTCCTCAGCACGGATCTCAACGCTCTTGTAAACGTCGCCGTAAGCGTGACGTGCGATAGTGATAGGCTTCTCCCAGTTCTTCACTGCGGGATGGATGCTGGGGATGGTGATAGGTGTGCGGAACACTGTACCGTCGAGGATAGAACGGATGGTGCCGTTCGGGCTCTTCCACATCTGATGGAGCTTATACTCGTCCATACGCTGGTGGTTAGGTGTGATGGTAGCACACTTAACAGCTACACCAAGACGCTTTGTAGCCTCAGCAGCGTCCTTTGTGATCTGGTCCGAAGTCTCGTCGCGCTTAACAAGACCGAGGTCGTAATATTCTGACTTGAGGTCAACGAACGGAGTGATGAGTTCATCCTTGATCATCTTCCACAAGATTCTGGTCATCTCGTCGCCATCCATCTCTACGAGAGGAGTGGTCATCTGAATTTTCTTTTCCATAGTTTTTATAAGGATTATTAGTTTTTAATTTTGGCTTTAGGGTTGATTTGTATTATTTCTTAGCTGCTGCGTAGAAGTTCATCAAGCAGCCGTCTGCCAGGATCTGACGCTCATTAGCGGTGAGGTTCTGGAAGAAGAGGTGAAGCGGATGAACGCCGTCCTTAGCGATTACCTGTGCGTCAATCTCCTCCTTACCTGAGAGGATAGCCTCACGGATGCCGGGAACGAAGATCTTGTCGCCCTGCTCGAACTTGAACTCTACGTCCTTAGCGATGGTGAACGGAACGATACCCCAGTTGATACAGTTAGAACGGTAGCGCTTGGTAGCATACTCGTAGCAAACATTAGCGTCGCCACCAAGCACCTTCTGGCAAGAAGCAGCCTGCTCACGAGCCGAACCGTCACCAGGACGATTAGCGAATACGCAAGAACCGAATGACGTGTTCTCTGCAGAAGCGCCTACAGCCTTGAGGGCTGCAGCTACGTTCTCTGATACATTACCCTCACGGCGTGCGAGGTCCTGCTTCTGGATTTCCTTGCTCAGACCAACATACTCAGGTACACGGCGTGAGAGAGCAAATTCAGAAAGCTTCAACGGGTTAGAGCGGTATGAGCTGGTCTCGCCTGACGGGATAAGCTCGTCAGTTGTGGTAACGGGGTCGTGGATAACGGCAGCGAGCTCGAGCATCATGTTCTCCTGCATCGGATACATCTTAGGCCAGTCCTTGATGTTCGGACCGTAGCGAAGCTCTGTCTCAGGACGAGCCTTGCCGAAGCCGTTGTATACGCGGCACTTGTAAATCTTGTCGTCGTAAGCGTAAGGCTTGTGTGTGTTCTCATACTCAACGTCTGTAGCTGCGGTGATAGCGCCACCGTTAGCAGCTGTAGCAGCGATAGAGCGTGCGTCCATAAGAGCCACGAGTGAGAGCTGTCCTTGACCCGGCTTTGAGCCTTCACGGTTGGGGAAGTTACGTGTGGTGTGGCGGATAGACAGACCGTTGTTAGAAGGAACGTCACCAGCACCGAAGCAAGGACCGCAGAATGCGGGCTTCATTACGACGCCAGCCTCGATGAGGTCAGCTGTGATGCCTTCGCGAGTAACAGCCATAGATACCGGTGTTGACTGAGGATATGCAGAAGCTGTGAAGTAGTCGTTACCGATGCTCTTGCCCTTAAGGATAGCGCCAGCCTCAGCGAGGTTGTCGTATGTACCGCCTGAGCAACCAGCGATGATGCCCTGGTCTGCGTAAACCTTACCGTCAACAATCTTGTCAACGAGGTGTACGTCTACCTTGTCGCCGAAACGCTTCTTAGCGTCTTCCTCGATGCGTGTGAGGATACCAACCGGATCAGCCTGAAGCTCGTGGATGGTAACTGCGTTAGACGGGTGGAAAGGCAGAGCGATCATAGCCTCCTGTGTAGAGAGGTCGATGCGGATCATCATATCGTAGTAAGCTACGTTGCCCGGCTTCAGTTCCTTGAAGTCCTGCGGACGCTCATGTATTTCGTAGTGGTGCTTAACCTCTTCGTCTGTTACCCAGATAGAGCTCAAGCAAGTGGTTTCAGTGGTCATGATATCGATGCCGTTACGGAAGTCGATAGGCAACTCCTTAACGCCAGGGCCTGCAAACTCGAGCACCTTGTTCTTAACAACGCCGCTCTCGAATGTAGCCTTTACGAGAGAGATGGCAACGTCGTGAGGACCAACACCCTTCTTGGGCTTGCCTTCGAGCCATACGAGAACCACCTCAGGAGCGTTGATATCCCAAGTGTTCTTGAGGAGCTGCTTAACAAGCTCGCCACCACCTTCGCCAACACCCATGTTGCCGAGTGAGCCGTAACGAGTGTGCGAGTCAGATCCGAGGATCATGTTGCCGCACTTAACCATCATCTCACGAGCGTACTGGTGGATGACAGCCTGGTTGGCAGGTACATAGATACCGCCGTACTTCTTAGCTGCAGAGAGACCGAAAACGTGGTCGTCCTCGTTGATTGTACCGCCAACAGCACAGAGTGAGTTGTGGCAGTTGGTCATGGCATAAGGAAGCGGGAACTCCTCGAGACCGCTGGCGCGTGCTGTCTGGATGATACCAACGTATGTGATATCGTGTGACATCATAGCGTCGAAGCGGATGCGCATCTTGTTGCCCTTCGATCCATCAACATCGTGTGAACGGAGGATGCCGTAGGTGATAGTGTTCTCGCGAGCCTCGTCCGGGGTAAGGGTCTGACACTCGTTTACGATTTCATTGCCGTTAAGGAGGTAAACTCCATGATTGATTACTTCTACCATAAAGTTAGATTGTTTATAGTTTTATAGAGTTAAAGGTTTTATTAATTCTTTGAGACAGCCAAAACTGCCAGAGGTTTGGGGTGATAAAATATAGTTTATCGTTTTATTCCATATCAGTATATATAGAAATGTATATTGGAGATGTGGTGTAAGATTATTGTTTTAGTAAAAACACGTAAATACGACAACACTCCTGTTCTAAAAACACTGAATAGGACTGCTTCAATACTTACGCTCGCGCGAGTAGTAATGGATGAAAAAATTCTCATTGTGACCGCACAAAACATCATCGTTCTGCGAACTGTCATTTCACGCGGTAAAGATACATATTTTAAATCAACCCACCAAAGATTTGGGGCTGATTTTTCGTTTTACCGCGCTCTTTTCCACAAATGCAAGGCTTCGATTCCGCGTTTGCTATTTCGAGTTTCCAAATTGGCATTCTCAACCGAGAACGCCACTTATAAAGACCACGAGCGACAACATATCGGCACTTCCGCCCGGCGAAACATTGCGCTGAACGAAGCTATTGTTCATATCACTGAGGACGGTGTCGAGGTCAGGACGAGCGGATGCCTCCGCCCCACTCCATTTACGGATTACATCGCGCGATTCTTCCTTCACCTGCCTCATCATGGCAAGCGAGGTGCGATAGACGATATTGGTGTCGTCAAGGTCGCACATTATGCGGAGAAGCGTAAGGTGGAGGGCGTGCGGTTCGCCGTTCTTGCGGAGATTGTCATAGAAGGGAAGCCAGTCTGCGAAGAGCATGGGATATCCTTCACGGGCATTGTCGAGTGCTCCCTTGAACGTCCCCGTTTCGGAAGAGGCTGTCTGCTTCGCCTTGCTGCCGTGCGTACCGTTTGTGTCGGGGAATGCGTAGGCAAGTTTCGTGATGGCGGCAGAGAGATTCTGCGGCGTCACTTCGGCTTCTTGCCATGCCTTTCCTGCTGCGGCGACAACGGCAAGTCCCATCGAGAACAGCGCTCCCTTGTATGTATTCACGCCGTTGGTGGATTCGTACATGGCACGCTCCGCCTCAATGCCTATCTTTACGATATCCTCATGGCACGGCATTTCTTCAGCGAAACCGAGGAGAGCCAGTCTGACAAAATAGGGATGGAGGGCGCGTATGCTGCGCGACATCAGCGCATAGTCCATATCGCGGTGCGCTCCACTGTCATGCTTGTCCACGAGTCCCGGCTTGGGAGTGGTGTCGAGTTCGGCATGAAGGGCACGTGTTGCGAGATGCGCTATTATATAAGGTATGGTGGTGTGCGGCACGAGCTGTGCGGCCTCCTTCAGACAGTTGCGGTCCATTGCTCCACGAACGCGTGAGGCGCTGACCGCCGTTCCGCCGTTCTCGAGACGCTGTATCTGAACCACGTGGTCCTCGCCGAGGCTCTGCATCATCAGTTCGTTATATCTGCGTGTGAGTTCGTCGGTGGGTTCGGTGCCGACAAAGCGAACCTCAGCACCAAGTGCCGGGGCTATATGGCGTCGGAAAAGATCAAGGTCGAGGAGTATCTGCGTGTCGGTGGCATCCGACAGACGCTTCAGGAAATAAGTGGGGAACGTGGTGTCGCTGATGGCATATTCGCTGCCGGCGCAGACCGTCACGTTCTTCAGGTCGGCTGTTCCAGCCACGACCATCGCCTTGCGCTCCTTGTAAGAGAAGACAGAACGGTCTTCCTTGACAACGATGACGAAGAGACTCTCCACCATACGCGCTGCGCTCTCCACAAGATAACGATGACCGAGAGTGAAGGGATTGCAGTTCATGACGATGCAACCCACATGTTTTTTATCCATAGACAAAGCCTCCACAGCTTCAGCCTCAGCAGCCTCCTTTGCTGTCCGCTTGAGCGTCTTCAGATAATCGGATATTCCGCCTATACCCGTCTCCATGAGTATAGCCTCCGGCGCTTCGGCAAGCATACGGAAGGACAGACTCTCGAAGAGCTGGCGGTTACGTGGTTTGGTAAAGAGCTTCACACACTGGAAACCCTCTGCGTTTGCCTTGGCTATGAGGTGCGAGACAATCATATTGGCAACCGCCTCTCCCTTGTGTCCGTCCGACACTGCCACGCATTTTATGACACCGCCCTTTAGTCCGCCGCCAGCCACTATTTCGTCCGTCGACTCATCCACGACAAAAGCGTAATAGTCCATATCGTCATACCTCAGTCCGTTAGATTGAAGGAACGATTCAATACGACGGCATTGGCGGGGGATTGAGGGGGAGATGGTCTGAATTTCCATAGGTAAAGTAGTTAGTAGTGTTAAGGAAGCTATATTTTTTATTGATTTATGGATGGTCTTGTTCGTAGTCTGCCACCATCTGGTTTATCTTAGCCCAGATTTCGTCCTGCGTATGCCATCTTTTTCGCATGCAGAAGCGGGCTTCATGGTCACAGACGAGGCAGCGGCGCGGCTGTCCTCCCACTCTGTCGCGCGACACCGGCACACCGTTCTCGTCGATGATGTCGATATCAAAGAGGCGTCCGAGCGGATGCGTGTCCTCTATTCTTGTGGCAGTGAGCTTGGCGTCAAGGAGTGGCATCGGCGTTATGAGATACGCCTCGTAGCCGGTATGCAGGTCACGCTCTATGAGGCAGCCTTCTTCGGGAGCGAAGGCTTCTCGCATGGCGTCCACAGCGGCGTGCGCCACAACGAGCGACTGATGGTTACGTTTCACGCTTCCTGGCACGACAACAGTCAGACACACCAGTGTTTTTCCCGAATGATCAGCCAGCAGCTGTTGCTGCATAGCATGGCGTGCGTCGCGGCTCGCCAGAAGTTCGTTAAGCGTAACCATATACTGAATTTTGAATTTGGAGTTTTGAATAGAGGCTTATTAGGATTTTTAGTTTCACGCCGTAAAGGTACATATTAATAATGATACGTACAAACTTTTTTATACATTCATTATCAATAATGTCAAACCTCTCAGAAACAGTCGCTCACTACATTCTCCGGCAAGAACACATTGGAGGTCATTCCGTCCTTGGGAGGATATTTCAGGAACAGACAGTACACCACCTCCTTACCTTTAATTAACGGACATCCTTCCGTCCTTGCCTTCAAGTCAGCAAAGAGACGTTCGGCATAGTCGGGCTCGGTCCATTTACATTCGCCTATGAGGATTTTCTTGCGATCTAAAGATTCTGCCACGACATCGAGTTCTACTGACTTGTCCTTCGACACGCTGCCCCACCATCGTCCAGCCACATTCCACATAGTGCCGTCAACGACGTTACCACTTACAGCGTTCCTGCAAAGTATTTCCCAACGGCTTGCCACATACTCGTTCATGGTACGGGCGATAAGCTGTTCCACCACGTTGACACGTCCAAGGGCAATGAGCGAACGATTAGGCACCACATAGCGATAAAAGAAGCACATAAACGGATCAGCAATGCGATATACGCCACGTTTGCTGCTGCGCGGACTCTCGCCGAAAGGAATCTCACGCTCCACAAAACCGAGGCTTATCAGCTTCTGCAACGGACGACTAAGTTCGGTTGCCGGCTTACCTATCTTTGCAGCTATCTCTGATATCTTGTTAACACCATTGCCGATAAGCGACAGCAGTGTTGAGGAGAGCGTGGTCTGCTGAAAGTCATCCATAAACAGCCGCGTGGGCTCTTCATAAAGAGTGCCGTTGACGTTCACTATATTATATCTTACGGCATCCTCCATACTTTGCTCTTTTTCACGCAACTCCCAATAACGGGGCACACCGCCCCATACGGCATATTCCTCAACGGTCTGAAGCGCATCCGTATGAAGGATTTCCTGAAGAAAACGTATGTGTATTGGTGTCAGCTTGATGATGTTATCGGCACGACCGTACAGCGGCTCGGCAGCGTCAAGCACAAGTCCCTGCATCATCTGCTGAGACGATCCACAGAGCACGATATTATAACGCAGTTGTTTGGAATCGATAAGCTTCTGAAGTATTGAAGGTAAGGTTCGGTCACTCTTTACGAGAAGCGGAAATTCGTCCATACAGATGCAGAAACGGTCCTTTGTACGATAGTTAACTTGCAGGAACAGCGATTCCCAGTCTGGATATTCCACCTTATCGAACCCTTCAAACTTCACAGCAATCAGCTTAGCGAACAATCGTCGCTGCTGTCCGCTCTCCGAATTGTCCGCCATAAAATACACATCATCGTCATTGAACACGCGCTTTATCAGCGTAGACTTGCCCAACCGACGTCGTCCGTAAATAACGCTAAGACTGGTGCCTTCCGCTTCATGCAGGCACTTATGTAATCTCTTCTGTTCTTCAATTCTGTCTACAAACTTCATAGCTGTAAATATTATGTTTTGCAAAAATAATGTTTTTAAAACATAATTCCAAGAATGCGGCGTTAAATAAATGATGCGTGGAACGAAAAAAGAGGTTGCAGCAATGATTCGCCACAACCTCTTTCCAACTGTATTTTAACCCTTTAATGAGTCTGGGATTATCCCTTGATGTTCTTGATAACGTCCATTACGCTGCCGTCGCGGTTCATCACTACGCCGACCACCTTGTCGCCGAACGGCAGAGGTGCGGGGTTGCCGATGACTGAGAGGGCACGGTCGCGGAGTTCCTCGAGAGTAACGAGGTGGAGACCTGCCTGACGCATGCGCTCTGCGATGTCAGGACGAGCCGGATTGACAGCGATGCCGTATTCTGTAACGACAACGTCAACTGTGCGACCCGGAGTTATGAGCGTCGTAACCTCGTCAACGATGCACGGGATGCGTCCACGGAGCATCGGGCAGACGATGATGCTGAGAGCTGAGTCTTCTGCTGTGTCAGGGTGACCGCCGACAGCACCACGGATGATACCGTCACTACCTACGAGCACGTTCACATTGAAGTTGACGTCCACCTCGAGAGCCGAGAGGATAACGATGTCGAGGCAGTGTGTTGCAGAGCCTTGCTCATGCATGCTGGCATACTCGTAAGCAGCCACTTCCTTGTGTGTGGGGTCGTTCTTGAGCGACTCAGCAGCCACCTTGTCAAACGACTGTACGTCGATAAGGCGCTCGATGAGACCTTCCTCGTGCATCTTCACCATGTGAGCTGTGATGCCACCGAGAGCGAACGAAGCCTTGATGTTCTGGTCAATCATGCTCTGGCGGATGTACTTGACAGCAGCCAGTGAAGCACCGCCCGAACCGGTCTGGATAGAGAATCCGTCCTTGAAGTAGCCACTGTTGATGATAACCTTGGCAGCCTGCTTAGCGAGGAGGATGTCGCGCGGGTTCTTGGTATCGCGGATAGCACCAGAAGCAATCTTTGAAGAGTCGCCTACGCTGTCCACCTCAACAACGAAGTCGACGTCGTGCTCTGAAATCGAGTTAGGAGTATTGGGATATGCAACGAGGTCGTCAGTAAGAATAACCACCTTGTCTGCATAGTGAGCGTCGGGAAGAGCGTAACCCAGTGATCCGCAGATGCTCTTTGCATTCTCCGAACGTGAGTAACCGCAAGCGTTTCCGAGGGGATCCGAAGAAGATGCGCCGAGGAAAGCCACGTCAATGTGGAGGTCGCCGTTAGCGATGGCCTCGCCACGACCGCCGTGTGAACGGAACACTACGGGCTTCTCCATCAAGCCGCGCGAAATCTCGTTGGCGAGTTCGCCACGCAGACCGGAAGTAGAAATCTCTGTGATGACGCCGTTCTTGACGTGCTCGATAAGCGGAGCGTGAACGTCCTGAAGGCTGGAAGCAGCGAGGTGGAGGTTCTTGAATCCCATTTCAGCGAGCTTGTCCACTACCATGTTCACAACCTTGTCGCCTCCACGGAAGTGGTGGTGGAACGAGATGGTCATGCCGTCACGCAGACCAGAGCGGCGGATAGCCTCTTCCAGAGTGACGAGCTTGGGGCTCTTGCTCTGCAGCTCCAGACGCGGTGTCACGTCCTTCTGCTTTCCTTCTGCGTCGTTATATACACTCTTGCCCATAGCCTGGGCCATCTGACCGATGAGAGCTTGTCTTTCTTTCAGTGTGCTCATGCCAAATCCTCCTCTTTAATTACGCCTGAAGCCAATGCCAGGTCAATTACACGTTGTGCGCGGATGACCACAGGACGGTCAACCATCTTTCCGTTCACGGCGATAACGCCCGAACCCTTCTTCTCTGCCTCCTTGATGGCAGCGATAACGGCGAGTGCCTTGTCGATAGCCTTCTGTGTAGGTGTGAACACCTCGTTGATGATATCTATCTGACGCGGGTTGATAATAGACTTGCCGTCGAAGCCCAACTGATGGATAAGCTCCACTTCCTTGCGGAATGTCTCCATGTCGTTGAGGTTTGAGTATACTGTATCGAGAGCGTCAATGCCTGCTGCACGAGCTGCCACAACGATGGTCTGGCGAGCCATGAGAAGCTCCATACCCTCGGGCGAGCGCTGTGTCTTGAGGTTAGCGCAATAGTCCTCTGCACCAAGTGCGATACCCATCATACGCTTAGAAGCCGTGGCAATGGAGTAAGCGTTTACAACGCCGAGTGTGCTTTCGATGGCAGCCATAATCTGTGTGCGTCCCACGCAACCCAGTTCCTGCTCCACCTTCTCAATCTCGCGCTCCACCTCGATCACTTCTTCAGCGGTCTCGGTCTTCGGCATACGGATAACGTCGACGCCAGCCTTTACGACAGCCTCGATATCCTTCTTTCCGTAAGGTGTGTTAAGTGGGTTGATGCGGACCACCATCTCTGTCTTACCATAGTCGATGGTCTTCAGTGCGTTGTAGACAAGGAGTCGCGCCGCGTCCTTCTCCGCCATTGTCACGGAGTCTTCAAGGTCCAGCATAATCGAGTCGGGACCGTATATGAAGGCGTCCGACATCATGCCAGGATTATTACCGGGCACGAACATCATTGTTCTTCTTAGTCTTTTCATATTGATGAGGATAAAAGATTGTTCTGTTAGTTGTTTCTTATAAAGGTAAAGATGGCGGTGCGTTTAGTCCTTCCAAACGTCCTTGCCAGTAGCACGTACAGCGGCAGCTGTCACACGTGCGCGGATGGTGCAGTCGAGTGCGCCCTTGTCTGTGGCGTGCACGTCAGCCTGAGTAACACCCAGAGAGGTGAGAGTCTCAGTGATAACCTGACGGATCTGGTCACCGAACTGATATTCCACAGAACTTTGCAGTTCAACGTTCAGTCCCGGCCTGTCGGTTGGGGCAATCTGAATCATGATGTCGCCAGACTCCATTGTTCCGGCTGTAGAGGTTTTTAATTCCATAGGTATCTTATTTTAAGAGTTGGTTATTAAATGCTATGAATCCTTGTCAGCCTTAAGGGTATGATACGCGTATGGGGACGTAAATGAATAAGTGATTATCTGTTTCTACGTAAATACGACAACACTCCCTTTCCGAAAAAAATAAGCTGTTCAAGAGATGTTCTCAATACTTACGCTCGCGCGAGTAGTAAGGGGGAAAAGGTAATTTTAGTATTGTGTACGCACAAAACGCTTTGTCTCAGCGTACATCGTTTTCTGCGTGTAAAGGTACATATTTTATGTGTTACCGACAAAGGTTTTAACGAAATAATTTTTCGGTGCGAGTTAATTCAAGCAAAAGTGTGCAAACGATATATAGGCGCACACTTTTGCTTGGAGAGAGACTAACCGATTTTCATAAACTCGAAATCGTATTTGCTACAGTTGCTCTTCTTGTAGTCGAACTGATACATACGCATATACTGCTCCTGTATTTCTTTCGCCCCGTTATAGAAAGGGTCAGATGTGTATGACTGTGTAGTAACTGTAATCTCCATATCAGGAGTCAATACTTGCCCATTTGCTTTTTTGACACGCACGGGTCTTACTCTAAATACATTTCCCATAATATTAACAGTTTTATGTTTTACTTTATGTTTTTATATGTAATATCCTTTATCAACTCTTTCAACTTTCCTGCGACGGTATTCGCATCAGCCTCTGTGTCAGGTACAAGAGAGTCTATAATGGCTATTGTCACATAGCAGTTGTCGGTAGTGTCGATGGCATTTGTCTTATCAGCGTGTCCGATACGTTCCAATGTCCGCTTGAGCATTTCTACGTTATTGGCTCTGTTGCCCAGCTTTACAATCACCTTCGAACTGTCTTTATCATCAGGCATCGTGTCCATATACACTTTGCCCTCCTCGTCGTTCTGCCATTCGCAAGCCAATGTTGACCAATACCATGTGAAGATTTGCCAATCCTTATGCTCGCCAACGGCTTTCATCCACTGGATAGTACGGTGTTCTTTCTTGATGACTTCCATCAGGAAGTTCACTTTCTTGATGATATATTGCTGCAGTTCGGGCGAAGACTTGAATTTATCTATAAAGCCGCCTTGTGGAACATCCATAGACAATGCAGGGAACTCATACCACAAGTCGTATTGTCTTCTGCCACCATTGTCCCATTTCAGGCATTTTGAGAAGTTGCTGTCACCCTCGTATCCTGCCTGTAGACAATAATGACCGTTGTGGAATTCCATATCTATCTTGCCAGGATTGCCATCGTTGCGAGTTATCTTCAGAGGACAGTCTTCGCTTTCCAATGCTTTCACCTCCCAACCTTGGCTCTGCCACTTCTTAATGGCTTGCGCCCATGTATCTTTAGATTCTGCATCTTCTTCGTCTGCCGTTTCTACATAGGCTTTTTGGAAATTGTTTATAGTATTGGTTTTGATGGCAGAACTGAACAGCATCTTGTCCAAATCATTATCATACATATTGCCATCCTTTTCCACGTCAACATTGTAAAGGTCTATTTTCAATGCTTCTACCACACCCAACAGACTTTCCAAGAGGGGGATGTTACCTTGACTTTTCTGTTTCTTCTCTTCGTCAGACGGACAGACTGAGGATATCACATTACGTACTGCAGCACTTACAGAATCCAAGTTTTTAGGTTTACAGTGCATGGCTACCAAGGAGGTCTTAAACTCAAGCAGAAGTTTTTCGTCTTCTGTCAGTTTCCTGTCTTTGACAACATCATACAGAGTTGTAAGGAAATCTTGATAGATCTTCAACTTTTCCTCAAATACCTTGGAGTTACGTTTTGCGGTCTGCTCCTTCTTCGATTGCCCGTCAAGCAAGACAACGGTTATGGTAGCTGTGATTACTACGCCGAGTATCGCAGCCATCAAGCGTGCAGGGAAATCTTGGTAAGTAAAGACAATGAGGGCGCATACCATGACAAGCAGCATACAACCAACAATCTTCAACACATATTGCTTTGACTTTTTCATATTTCGTTCTTGTTATTGCAGTTGATTCCAAACATGATTTGCACCATAACGGCATGCACCCATTTGCGGAACATCATTCGTCTTGACTTGTACACCGCAGTCTTGACACTGATAGGTATGTAGGGAGCCAGCTTTGCACAGGCGCACCCAACTGTGGATTGTCCATGTAGACGTGCTACCAGTAAAGAAGTTGGACTCACAGAATCCACTCTCAGGCTTGCTTTCTGACTTTACTACCTTGTAGCAGTTTTGGCAGTTCCAATAATAGGAAGGTTTCAGGTCTGCTGCAATTTTGGCAAAGTAGGAATCCACTTCGCCTGAGGCATAGGCAGAAACAGGAATTTTATATTCACCAGCAACTGTTATATAGTCGTCTTTTTGTATGATTTCGCCCTTTGTTGACATCTTGGCTTTATATTCAAATTTCTGGTCGTACAATCCTTCGCCTCGCTTTACGAGAGGATCCTTGTCTACTATATCAAAACTTTTTCCGTTAAATATCGTGCTATGGTAATTTCCATATGTGACATATAATAATCTTGGTTTGTTGAAAAAGAAAATATATGTATTGTTATTATTGCCACTTGGATTTTTTACATTGACATAAGCACAGTCTTTTCCTACACACTTAATGTCTTTAAACTTTACATTTGCACTTTGCATAATGTTTTTATCAATCAACATTTCTTTATTCTTCAAATCGACCTGAGCAGAAGACACAAGCGTGCTTTTGGGCGTAATTTCTTTTTCAAATACAAATTTCCCGTTATTGTCTGTTTTAGCTCTGTACTGAAAATGTTCCATGACATTCAACGGATACACCTGTAACGAGTCGCCCAAAGTATCGACAACAATCTTGTCTACATCAATATAAACGATGTAGTGTTCTTTACCAACAGAGTCGTTATACTGGTTAAGGATGTACTTGCCTTCCTTGTTCAACTCCGTAATACGCTCTTGGAACAAAGCGTTATAATCCTTTCCACATGATACGGTCAGTACCATAGAAAGGAACATTAAAAATGTTAGCCATTTACTTTTCATATCTTAATCTTGTATTATTTTAAACGAAATGCCACAGGTACATAATAATACGCCCTAACTTCTGTCCCATTTTGTTTAGCAGGATTCCATTTCGGCATGTTCTTTATTACCCGCATTGCCTCATTGTCCAAATCCGGATCAACAGATCGGTTTACCTCAACGTTACTTATGCTGCCGTCTTTTTCCACGATAAACTTTACAACAACCCTTCCTTGGATTCCATTCTCTTGTGCCTTTTCGGGATATTGTAGGTTGTTGCTAATATAGGAAAACATAGCACCCTCTCCACCAGGGAAAGAAGGATATTGTTCGACAACATCAAAAACCTTATCTTCTACTTTTTTCTCTGCTTCCACATTAGAAATCTGCTCTTCTGGCAGTAAAGATTTATTGCCATCGTACCAAAAATTCCATTTACATTTGACAGTAAACAATTTATATATGGCAGGCTTGTACTTCAGCATACCCAAGCATCGTTCCAGTTCTTTTGCTACTGCTGGGTCTTTTGGCGTTTGTTTGAACTCAAAGTCCGTAACGTTGCCTTGCTCGTCTATTACACAATCTACATTTGTTCCGTTCAACTTATATAATATATTAGGAATCGTACTTTTTGCTTGTATGAACTCCTCATCATTTGCGCATCCGTCATAATCCGGTTTAGGTAGTTGATACACTTCATCAGAGTCCATGACTCTCGCCCTTATATTGTCAACCTCTTTTTTATCTAACAGAACACCTTCCCAAGGCTCGTCACTTCCTCGGTCTATTAATCGTTCCAGCTGGCATGGAGTACGAACTACATCGTAAATAACTGAAGGTATTCCTCCGTTTATATTTTCTTTATCCCCTGTAGTGTCATCAATATAATAGCATTCCTTTATCACTCCATGTTCCCACTTGTCATAAAACACGCGTGTGGAACCATCTCCTAACTTCATTGTCAGTTTCCATGTCCCATCTGCAAGTCCATCCTCGTCAGTTTGTCCACTGAATACACCTTGCCCCATAACGATACGAGATCCACCATAATCATAGTCATACTGAACGGCACGTCCGGAAACAGGACCGACCATAACACCATTTTTCATGGTTGCTTTTAAAGATTCTTTTATCGTACCCTTACTTGTAGTATAGGTATATTCATAAATACCATTTCTGTATCCTTCTTTGAAATTAATTTTCAAAGTCTTTGTTTCGCTCGACTTGTCTGTATAAGTCCACAATCCTTCCTTGCAATCGTCGTGAAAATGTCCACTCACTTTTGTGTAAAGGTTTGGTCGAGATGTGCAGGAATAAGCAAAGCTGCCTTCATAAATGCGGGTGCCATCTTCTGCATTCTTGTACGTATAAGTCGCCTTTTGTGTGCCCAACAAGAGATGAGCATTTGCCCGATATGCCCCCGAATAGGTCTTCAGACTCTGTGCATTTATTGTCATGCACATTCCGAGCAGCATGATTATACAATTAATTGTTTTCATACGTAATAGCTTTAGGTTAGAAATTAAAGTGATTCATTTACTGCTTTTATAATAGCATCCACATAACTTTCTCTTGCCACAACTCGCTGTGCAGGATGGTATGTGTCCAGGCATAGTCTGCCGTCCTTACGATAGACAAACATGTACTTGTCGTTGCCTAACGGAATGGCCTCATGCTTTGTGTGCTCATCAATGCCCCAGTCTTTCTTGAAAAGCCACATGGTATTGGCAAAGCAGATTACTTGCGGGTCGTACAGACGGATTTGTTCTTCAACAATGTCCTTCCATTGCTCATAGGCTTCAGCCAATTCCGCATCGGAAGTAGTTCTATAACCAGGCATCTTGTCGATATTGATATAGGCTATATCTTTCAATAAATCAACCATAGACTTATCATCATGGATATATGGCACATCACTATCACCATATAGTTTATGATTACGTATGCCAAACAGACTATAGATAATGGGTTGCCAAGTTGTATTCTTGAAAGCATCATCATTATTGAAAGCACCATAAACTTCCCAACCGCCACCAAACGGTTTGCCATCTTTCATGTCATCATAAGGCTGCTTGAGAATCCACATAATGCGTGGAGAAGACTTGCAATAGCCTTCTATGTCAGCCACACCGTCGGGTAAAGGTTCAAGACCATCGTTAGAAAGTTCCAACTTTTTAGCCCGCTCGAAAATTTTGCTTTTGATTAGTTCCTGCCCACTACGTATTTTGTCAGGAGAGAGAGGTTCCGACTTTTCCATAGGTTTAGTTATATTTTGTCCTATGGCTCCTGTTCGGACGGTTAATAGTTTTTTGCTTATATATACGAAAAAGCGTGGAGTCTATCCTGTCACTCGTTCCACAGTGTAAAGGCCTTCGCATTGCCCTGCCAGTCGAAACGAGCAACGCCGAAAGCCCCACGCCAGTGTAAATATATAGAAAGCACTCTTGACAACGAACAATAGAATCGTCCGAAGCCAATGAGGGCTGTATATAATACACCACATGAGGCGTTCCCGTTGCTTTGTTCTTGACCAGCAGTTGAGAGTTTGCGAAGTTCTTACACTGTCAAAACCAAAGCGTACAGTTACGCCTTATACCGTATGTATGTCTGCCCAACCTCTGCCCATTAGGGCTTCCGGTGACTTAATACAGATTTGCTTTACACGGTTTTAACAATTCAAAAACAGTGTAAGTAATGAAAAAAGAGCGTAGACAA
>ENA-UEOZ01000048-UEOZ01000048.1-human-gut-metagenome-genome-assembly--contig:-NODE-48-length-92214-cov-36.271140_pt1 | contig 92214 bp, 84 predicted proteins | sample MGYA00242898_ERZ507912 | MGnify/ENA primary metagenome ERZ507912 (study PRJEB26167, sample SAMN06115410) | human gut metagenome | host: Homo sapiens | place: China:Chongqing | collected 2016-04-27... | reverse complement strand
ATATTTGCGCTGTATAGAAAACGAATATTGGGATTTCGTGTGTTACTTAGGATACTCATAATCCTTTTTTAGAGAAACTTAAGTAAGTGTTCAAAATTATTTTTACATTGAAAGTGCATTATCGGGGCGCAGATGTTCCCTTCAGGTGAGGGAGCATAGCGGGCTATGTGACCGAGGCTAAAGGGGACAGATGCGTCTCGAGAATGTGCTTTTAATGTGAAAAATGGCATCTACTGATTGTATAAAATAATTTTGAACACCTACTTATTTATGCCTTCATCGAAGCTTTTGTCAAGTAGATGATTAGAGCTATGTAGGCAATGAGTGATACAATTTGTGATATGGGTGCGTTGATGTATGCTGTGTTGGCAAAGTTAAGTCCGCCAAATTGCATGCCGGCGCTGACGACTCCCATTAGTGCGCCACCAGCAATGAAGCCTGAGGCAAGGAGTGTGCCCTTTTCGTTGCGGCGTTGGTTGAGTGAAACGTCGGTAGAGCGTGTGTTGACGTACCAGTTGATCAGACCTCCGACAATGAGTGGCAAGTTAAGTTGAAGTGGAATGAACATGCCTAAAGCAAAAGCCAATGCTGATATGCCGCAAAGTGTGAGCACGATGGAGATGACTGCACCGATGCCATAGAGCAGCCATGGTGCTCCTTGGCCGCTCATGAGTGGCTCGATGACGGCCGCCATGGCACGTGCTTGTGGGGCTGCCATCACGTCAGAATTATCTGGTGTAAAGCCATAGGCTTTGTTCAATATCATGATGACACCTCCCACTGTGGCTGCTGATACCAAAATACCAAGGAACTTGAAGGTTTCTTGTTTTTTGGGGGTGGCACCAAGCCAATAGCCAATTTTGAGGTCGGTGATGAAAGCACCTGCAGATGAAAGTGCAGTGCATACCACACCGCCCATGATGAGTGCTGCGACCATGCCACCTGTACCTTTCAAACCTACAACAACCATGATGATGGAAGAGAGTATGAGTGTCATCAGTGTCATGCCGCTGACGGGGTTTGACCCAACAATGGCAATGGCGTTTGCTGCGACTGTGGTGAAGAGGAATGCGATAATTGCTACAATCAAAATGCCTACTATGGTGAACAAGAGATTGCCTCCCATGACGTCAAAGTAGAAGAAAAGTGCTGTGACAATGATGGTGAGCAATGAACCGATGGCAATGATCTTCATTGAAATGTCGCGTTGTGTGCGCTCGACATGCTTCTCAACGTTTCCACTTTTGAATATCTGTCCAACTAAGCCAAATGCACTTTTGATTACGCCCCAGCTTTTTATAACACCAATGATACCGGCCATGGCGATGCCGCCAATGCCTATGCTTTTGGCGTAACTAAACAGTTGCTCAGGTGATGCGCTGGCTGCTACTACACCATCGGCAATGGTCATGTCGGGGAAAATGAGGGCTATGCCTGGCACAATAACCCACCATACGGCAATGGAGCCAAAACAGATGATTGCGGCATATTTGAGTCCTACGATATATCCCATGCCCAACAATGCGGCGCTGGTATTGATGCTGAATACGAATTTGGCCTTATCGGCAATGGTCGTTCCTAATTCGCAGCAGCGAGAAGTGAAATTCTCGTTCCATGCACCAAAGGCTGCTACCGCAAAGTCGAACAAACCGCCTACGATACCGGCTACGAGCAAGGGCTTGGCTTGTGAACCGCTGCGTTCGCCCGATATAAGGACTTGGGTTGAAGCTGTGGCTTCGGGAAAGGGGTATTTGCCGTGCATATCCTTTACAAAATACTTGCGGAAGGGTATCAAGAACAAAATGCCTAAAATACCACCGAGTACTGACGACAGAAATACCTGCAGGAAGTTGACGGTGAGTTCGGGATACTTGTGCTGCAAGATGTATAGTGCAGGCAGGGTGAATATGGCACCGGCCACAATCATGCCCGAACAAGCACCGATACTTTGGATAATGATGTTCTCGCCAAGTGGGTCCTTGCGGTGTGTGGCACCGCTTACGCCCACGGCGATGATGGTGATAGGAATGGCAGCTTCGAAAACCTGTCCAACTTTAAGGCCTAAGTATGCTGTGGCAGCAGAGAATATTACGGCCATGAGCAGTCCCCACACAATAGACCATGGAGTTACCTCCCGGTATTGCTTGTTGGGCTTCATGAGAGGTTCGTATTCTTCACCCTCTTTTAGTGGGCGGAATGCGTTGTCGGGAAGTGATACTTCTTCTTTCATGTGTTATGGTTGTGATATGGTGTTACTATTGGATAGTTCTAAAAATTCTGTTTTTAGAGTTCTATTTATTTTGAAATGTGATTTGCACGTTGTCAGAGGTGTATTTTTGAAAGTTTGTTCGGTCACATAGCCTGTTATGCTCCTTCATAAACTTTCAAAAATACATTTCCGATAGTGCACAAATCCCTATTTCAGAATTATTAGAATCACCCTATTGTGTTTTACCACACGTCCACGCGGTTCTTCTTGGGAATGAACAAGGGGTCCTTTGATGTGATGTTGAACGCTTTGTACCATGCGTCAATGTGGGGCAGTGCGCCATTTACGCGCCAACGTGCAGGTGCGTGAGGATCGGTTTTGACCAGTTGACGCAGCATGGCTTCGCGTGTATTGTTAGCCCAAATCAAGCCATAGCTCAAGAAGAAGCGTTGGTTAGGTGTAAAGCCATCTTTTGTGTCAAGAGGGTGCTGCTGCATGGCATTTTGCAGTGCCTGATAGGCTATATTCAAACCTCCGTGGTCGGCAGTGTTCTCGCCTAAGGTTAGTTTGCCATTGGCATTGAGGTCGGGCAGAACTTTTATATTGTCAAAGAAGTCGCTCATGACTTTGGTACGCTTCTCAAATTCTGCTTTATCCTTAGGTGTCCACCAGTTCTTGAGATTGCCATCTTTGTCAAATTGTGCGCCTTGGTCGTCAAATCCGTGTGTCATTTCGTGTCCTATAACCACACCGATTGCGCCATAGTTGCAGGCGTCGTCGGCCTCAGCGTTGAAAAATGGTGGTTGCAGTATGCCTGCGGGGAAACAAATTTCGTTTGTCGTCGGATTATAATAAGCATTGATGGTCTGCGGTGTCATCAGCCACTCGGTACGGTCGGTAGGCTTGTTTACATGTTTGTCAATATAGTAGTTGCTCATAAATTGTGTGGCGCGTACCATATTGTCGTAGTAACTCAGTGACTCGTCAATGTTGAGTTTGGAATAGTCCATCCACTCATCAGGATAGCCAATCTTTACGTAGAAACTGTTAAGTTTTTCGTGGGCTTCCTTCTTAGTTTCTGTGCTCATCCACTTTTGTTGGTCAATACGTTGTCCGAGAGCTGTTTGCAGGTTCTTTACCAGTTCAACCATGCGCTGTTTAGATGATTCGGGGAAATACTTTTCAACGTACAAGCGGCCAACAGCCATGCCAAGTGCGCCTTCGACAGCACCTACGGCACGCTTCCATCGCGGTTTGTCTTGTTCTGCACCGGCCATCGTACGATTGTAGAAGTTGAAACTCTCTTGGCGGAAACGGTCGCTCAGTGAACTGCTTGCATCGTCAACGATTTTGTAGTAAAGGTAGGCTTTCAGTTCGTCTATACTGCATTCTTGCAGGATCTTTTCAACCTCATGTATGGGCTCAGGTTGGTTGACGGAAATGTCGTTGAAGGCTGGTACGCCATTAAGCAAGAATAGTGTGCTCCAATCAATACCTGAAAAGTCTGAGAGGAGTTTCTGGTACGACATTTTGTGATAGTTCCCCTCTACATCGCGTTGCTTTGTGGCACTATATGAGGCGGAAGCTATGCGTGTTTCGATTTTTAATACCGCCTCCATCGCTTTATCTGCCTTATCGGGCGTCATGCCCGTCATGACAAACAGATTTTTGACATAGGTGCGGTAGGCTTCGCGAATTTTCTTTGTAGGTTCGTCGTTTTCGAGATAGTAGTCGCGTTCACCCATAGAAATGCCGCCTTGATTGATTTGCATCAAATTCCATTTGGCGTCTTTCAGGTCAGCGTCGCAACCAAAACTAAAGAAGTTTGATATGCCATGTGACTGTAACTTGGCCATTTCGTATTGCACATCTTTGCGGGAATTGATACTTTGCACTTCGTCAAGCAGGGCTTTTATTGGGGCGTAGTCCTCTTTGTTGCGGCGTACGCTGTCCATAGCCAAACGGTAAAGCGATCCTATTTTCTGCTCTAAAGAGCCTTGCTTGTGTTGCTTGGCTGCCATTTCTTCAATAAGCCCGCGCAGTTGCTTTCGGTTGTTTTCGGCCAAAGCATCGAATTGTGCGTAGCGCGAATATTCAGGCGTGAGCGGGTGGGCGGCAGTCCAACCACCAGTTGCGTATTGGTAGAAGTCTGTACCGGGTTTGGCATTCAGGTCCATGTTGGCCTTGTCTATGCCAGATGAAAGTTTGTCTTGCTGAGCCCATGCTGATGTGGCTGCAAAAGCAAATACTGGTAAAATGTATTTTATATTCATTGGTAAGGATTGTTTTTATCAGTGTAATGTGTTTTTGGTTGAGAAAGGTGGCGTCGTGTTGGATAGGTATTTATGTGGTTGATGTCTTTTACTCGTAGTTAAATAACAAGACTCTCTCGTCCAAGTTTATAACATAGAGGCTTTGTTTTGTTATTATGCTTACTTGAACTTCTGCATTTTTACTCTCCCAAAGCTTCCATAGCCTTTTCCCATGCATCTTCTGCATGAGACAGGTCTTGTTGTATTTGGCCATATTGGCTAAAAAGTGCAGTGTCGGCGGCACCTTCAGGAGTGGCAAGCTTGGCTTCGAGTGCAGCTTTTTCACTCTCTAAACGAGAGACTTCGGTTTCGCAACGTTCAACCTCTTTTTCAAGTTTGCGGCGGGTCTTGGCTTGTTCCTTTCGCTCTTCATATGAAAGCTTACCCTCTGACATCTGTGGTTGGGTGCTATTGGAATATGCGGAATTTGTTGTGCTTGCAGAAGGTGACCCTGTTGCATGCAGTTCGTCAAGCGACTCCATCTCTTTCTTCTGTAGAAAGTCATAGATGCCGCCAATGTGCTCTCGTACTTGTCCACCTCCAAATTCGTAGACTTTGCTGACAAGTCCGTCAAGGAAATCTCGGTCGTGGCTTACTACTATTACGGTGCCATCGAAGGATAATATGGCCTCCTTGAGAACGTCCTTTGTGCGCATATCAAGGTGGTTGGTCGGTTCGTCAAGAATAAGAAAGTTGACGGGCTCAAGCAATAGTTTAATCATGGCAAGACGTGAACGCTCGCCGCCAGAGAGCACTTTGACCTTCTTATCCGAGGCTTCGCCGCCAAACATAAATGCGCCAAGTATGTCGCGAATTTTAAGACGAATGTCTCCTTTGGCTACACGGTCAATTGTGTCAAATACCGTGCATTCGCCATCGAGTAACTGTGCCTGGTTCTGTGCGTAATAGCCAATCTCAACATTATGTCCGAGTTTGAGTGTGCCAGTATAGGGTATTTCGCCCATGATACATTTGACAAGGGTTGATTTACCCTCGCCATTTTTGCCGACGAAAGCGACTTTCTCTCCTCGTTTGATGGTGAGATTAACGTTGTGAAATACGCAATGTCCTCCATAGCTTTTCTCGACTTCGTCACATATTACAGGATAGTCGCCAGAGCGTGAACAAGGCGGAAACTTGAGATGCAGACATGTGTTGTCGACCTCGTCTACTTCTATGGGGACAATCTTTTCGAGTTGCTTGATACGGCTTTGTACCTGTACTGCCTTGGTAGGTTTGTAGCGGAAACGCTCAATAAAGTCCTTTATGTCTGCTATTTCCTTTTGTTGATTTTCGTATGCTCTGAGTTGCTGCTCGCGACGCTCAGCTCTGAGTTTCATAAACTCATCGTATTTAACCTTGTAGTCGGTTATTTTGCCGCATGATATTTCAAGTGTACGATTGGTAACATTATTGATAAATGCACGGTCGTGGCTGACAAGGACAACGGCACTTGCAGAGTGGGCAAGGAATTTTTCAAGCCAGCGGATACTCTCAATATCAAGGTGGTTGGTGGGCTCATCAAGGAGTAAGATGTCGGGACGTCGTAGCAGCAATTTTGCCAATTCAATACGCATTCGCCAACCGCCTGAGAACTCTTTAGTGGGACGGTCGAAGTCCGAAGTAGAAAATCCCAGACCTTGAAGTGTGCGTTCAAGTTCGGCGTGGTAATTCATGCCACCCATCATTTGGAAACGCTCGCTTTCATGCGTAAAGCAATCTACTAAGGCCATATAGTCAGCACTCTCGTAGTCGGTACGCTCAGCCAGTTGGTTGTTGAGCCTATCAATGTTTCCTTGCATCTCGCTGATGTGCTCAAAGGCTTTCTCGGCTTCTTGCATGACGGTATGCTCATCACTCAGCACCATAACTTGTGGCAGGTAACCAATGGTGATATCGTTTTGCACAGAGACCGTTCCGGAGGTGGGCTCTTGGTGTCCTGAAAGTATTTTTAGTAGTGTGGATTTTCCTGCACCATTTTTACCGACTAAAGCAATGCGGTCTTTCTTGTTAATGACAAAGGATACGTCAGAAAATAGGGGGCGTGCGCTGAATTCAACTGAAAGGTGTTCTACTGAAAGCATGATAATGTGCTAATGTGACGTTTGTTGCGTTTGCGGATATTGCAAGAATTTGCAACAATCTCAAATATATAACAACGGATATGCAGAGGCGCTAATAATCAAATGCGTAATTGAATTTGTACTTTATGCTATGATGGAGGTATTCCTCATAAAGTATTCCAATCTGCACATCTGCATAGCTGCACATCTGCATATCCGTGAGTATGGTATTTATTAGTAGCTGCGTGCCACAATAACTTTGCAAGTGGCAGGTTTTCCACTTACCATGTCGGTGCCAGGGTCGCTTTGGTCGATGCCGAAAGGTACGCAACGTATTGTTGCTTGGGTATCAGCTTTGATCTTGGCTTCGGTTTCGGCCGTGCCGTCCCAAGGACAGAGGAAGAAGCCTCCATTCTTGATGCGTTGTTTGAATTCGTCGTAATTGTTACACTCAAAGGTGTTTTCTTCGAGACGTTTTTTGGCTTTGTCAAAGATGTTTTGCTGAATATCCTCAAGCAATTGCTTAACATAGTCTTCAATGCCATCGAAAGAGCGTGTCTCCTTTTCGAGCGTGTCGCGTCTCATCACTTCAATTGTGCCATTTTCAAGGTCGCGTCCGCCCATGACAAGGCGTACGGGGACTCCCTTGAGTTCATAATCAGCAAATTTGAAGCCCGGACGTTTATTGTCGGCATTATCGTATTTGACACGAATACCCATTTTACGCAGACGTTTGGCGAGTTCTCCCAACTTTTCGTTGAACTTAGCCAATTCGTCGTCTCCCTTATATATAGGAACTATAACAACCTGGATAGGGGCGAGGTGGGGGGGGAGCACGAGTCCATTGTCGTCAGAGTGTGTCATGATAAGTGCACCCATCAAACGTGTGCTTACACCCCATGATGTAGCCCATGCATATTCCATTTTGTTCTCTTTGTTGACAAACTGTACATTGAAAGCTTTGCCGAAGTTCTGACCCAAGAAGTGACTCGTGCCGCTTTGCAAGGCTTTGCCGTCTTGCATCATTGCTTCAATAGTGTATGTGTCGAGCGCACCAGCAAAGCGTTCTGTAGCACTTTTTACACCTCGTACAACAGGTACAGCCATAATTTCCTCGGCAAAGTCGGCATAAACGTGGAGCATTTGCTGAGCACGTGCTTCAGCCTCCTCCTTAGTGGCATGAGCGGTGTGGCCTTCTTGCCAGAGGAACTCAGATGTTCTGAGGAAAAGACGGGTGCGCATTTCCCATCGCATAACATTGCACCACTGGTTGCAGCAGAGGGGCAGGTCACGCCAAGAGTGTATCCACTTGCGATAGGTGTTCCAGATAGTTGTTTCAGATGTTGGGCGAATGATTAATTCCTCTTCGAGCTTTGCTGCGGGGTCTACTACCACGCCATCGCCTTCGGGATCAGCTTTCAGACGGTAGTGTGTTACTACTGCACATTCTTTAGCAAAACCCTCAACGTGTTCAGCTTCCTTTGAAAGGAAACTTTTGGGGATAAGCATTGGAAAGTAAACATTCTGCACGCCAGTCTCTTTGAAACGTGCATCAAGTTCTTGTTGTATCTTTTCCCAAATGGCGTAGCCGTAGGGTTTGATGATCATGCAACCACGAACATCAGATTGTTCGGCCAGGTCGGCTTTTACCACGAGTTCGTTGTACCAGCGAGAATAGTCGACGCTGCGTTTTGTCAAATCTTTTAATTCTTTTGCCATAGCGTATGTTAAAGCGCGCAGAACTTGTTGCCGTATCTGTCAAATGGCGGCAATAGTTTGCTTTGTTTGTTAGTAAGTATTTGGAGGCAAAGTTACAAATAATGCTTTAATTCGTTTCTGTAAAGCGACTCTTTTATCTCGTTTTGTGAGAAATATGGCATATATTTTGCGCGAAATTTTGTTTTTCTGTCATCATGCACTACCTTTGCAAATAGTTGTACACCTCCGATAGCATATTAGAGTGAGGTGCGCAGTTGTAGAAACTTTTAATAATAAGAACTCCTATGAAAGGTAATAAATTGACAGTTTGTGCTTTGAGCGCAGCCTTGTTGCTTAGCGGCTGTGGTGGTATGTCTAACACTGCAAAAGGTGGTTTGATTGGTGGAGCCAGCGGTGGTGCACTTGGTGCCTTGGTTGGCCAACTTATCGGTCATGGCAAAGGTGCTGCGATTGGAGCAGCTGTTGGTACGGCGGTAGGTGCCGGTGCTGGTGTGATCATTGGCAATAAAATGGACAAGGCTAAGAAAGCTGCAGAAGCTGCAAACGCAAAAGCGGAGATAATAAAGGGTGCTGATGGCACAGAGTATGTAAAAGCGACGTTTGATAGTGGCTTGCTTTTCACAACAGGCTCATCATCGCTCAGTGCAAGTGCATCAAGCGCTATTGCTAAATTTGTGAGCGATTTGACAGCTGAAGATAATACATACAACTTGGCAATCTGTGGTTTTACGGATAATCAAGGTTGGAGAAACAGCACAGCAGAGCAAAGCAAGGCTAAAAATGTGACACTTTCGCAGAGTCGTGCTGATGCTGTAAAGAATCGCATTGTAAGTGCTGGCTATCCCGCATCTCGTTTGGTGAGTGTGAAGGGTTATGGCGAGGAACATCCAGTGGCTGATAATTCAACTGCTGCTGGTCAAAAGGAAAATCGCCGTGTCGAAGTATATATCTTGCCAAGTAAGGAAATGATAGAGGCTGCAAATAATGCTGCCAAGTAATAAGGCGTTTTAGGTGAGATGTTTTATTAAATTACATTTATAGAACAAAGTGTCAATGTCCGAGGCCATACAGGTGTATGGTCTTGGCATTGGCATTTTTTACTAAGAAGTGAAATATCCGGATTTTGATGGTAAGAAAACTCTATCTTAAACCAGCAACTACAGTTGTGGCTTTGCAACAAGAATGTCCTATTTTGGCCGGGGCTGCATCTGGGGCTGCATCTATTGTAGATATCCAAACACCACACAATTGCGTGAAGGATGCAGGTGAAGATCAATATTCTCAAAAGAAACAGTCACACCCTATATGGGGTAATATGGAGCCATAAGTGCAAATCTCTCGAAGTTTGGAGGCCGATATAGCGACTTGAACAATATGAAGCAGAATAGCGAATTAGTAAGAGAAATAAATAACTACGCCATGCGTAACGGCATGGTGCTAGGACTATTTGGCATAGTGTCTTTATTGATATTCAAGTGGTCGTTTGCATTGCCTGCATTTTCCACATTATTTGGAATTATGCTGTTGGGCAGCCCCGTTTTAGGCGCATATTTGACGATAAAATTTAGGAACGATGTAGTAGGTTCTGATGGCACATTTGGCTTTGCCAGAGGGTTCCTTCATGCACTTTTTATGGGGTTTTATGCTTCGATTTGGGTAGCGTTGGCAGTATTCGTCTATTTGCAGTATTTTGACAATGGTAGTATATTTGCCGCTTATGGCCATTCGCTTGAAACGCCCGAAATGCAACAGTATCTACTACAGTCTGGCGTTGGAGCGCAGTTTGATTCCCTCTCTGGTGGCAAGGGTGCACAAGGTATAGCTGATGTCATGCAGAGTCTTGGGGCGGCCACTTACGCTTCGATGTCTTTGTATCTGTCTATGATTTTCGGACCGGTAATATCAACTGTAATAGGTCTGATAGCGCGTCGTGGATAAAATCTTTGTTACGTATCTAAAATTCAAATAATGGAATATAAATATGACATATCGGTTGTAGTGCCTCTCTTTAACGAAGCAGAGAGCCTTCCCGAGTTGTATGCGTGGATTAAACGCGTTATGAATGCGCATGGATTCACATTTGAAATAATATTTGTCAATGATGGCAGTACGGATACATCGTGGGACGTGATAGAAAAAATTGCTGCAGACGATCCTCATGTACATGGAATAAAGTTCCGTCGCAATTATGGCAAAAGTCCCGCATTGTTTTGTGGCTTCAGAGCTGCGAACGGCAGAGTCGTGATTACGATGGACGCAGACTTGCAGGATTCTCCTGACGAAATACCAGAACTCTATCGTATGATAACAGAGGACGGTTATGATCTTGTGTCAGGCTACAAGCAAAAGCGTTACGATCCGTTGTCAAAGACCATACCTACAAAATTGTTCAATGCCACAGCACGTAAGGTCAGTGGTATACACAACTTGCATGACTTTAATTGCGGACTAAAGGCGTATCGCAATGAAGTTGTCAAAAATATAGAGGTATATGGCGAAATGCATCGTTATATTCCTTATTTGGCTAAGAATGCAGGCTTTGACAAAATAGGAGAGAAAGTGGTGCACCATCAAGCACGCAAATTTGGCAAGACGAAGTTCGGTGGCTTAAATCGTTTCGTAAATGGCTACTTAGATTTGTTGTCGCTATGGTTCCTTAATAGTTTCGGACTCAAGCCTATGCATGTGTTCGGCTTTTTAGGGTCAGTTATGTTCTTCCTTGGTTTTGTTGCTTGTGTTGTTGTGGGTGCAATTAAATTGGTGCATCTATATACAGGTGGTACAGCGCCGCTTGTAACAGATTCTCCCTATTTTTATATAGCGCTGACCATGATGATACTTGGTACACAATTATTCGTGGCCGGATTCTTGGGCGAATTAGTAAGTCGTAATGCGGCTGGACGTAACGATTATCAAATAGAAAAGGAAATATAGCAGTGGCTTGTAAATTGTGTACAAATGCAATAAAACGGCTGTGTCGTAAGCACTTCATTCTGTGTGTTTCGTGTGTGGTTGTTCTTTTGTCTGCATGCTCAAATATTGATTGCCCGCTTGATAACGTGGTGAGTATGCAGTGCAACTTGTACGCTGCCGAGACAAAGAGCCCAATGACGTTGTATGACGAATTGAGCGTCACGCCAGCTGGACGTGACACGGTTTTGTTGAATAAAGCTACAGAGATCTCGTCCTTTCTGTTGCCGCTTAAGGAATTTGGGACACGCGATACTTTGTTGCTTCATTTTTCGAACTTGTCTGGTCAAGACGCAGTCGACACCTTATTTGTAGATCACATTCCACAACCTCATTTTGAGTCACTTGATTGTCCGTCTTCGGTATTTCATACAATAACAGGTGTGAGGGCTACATCGCATTCTTTAGGCAATATGCCATTGACTATTGACAGTGTGGCACTTGTTCGCTCAATTGTAAATTATGATGATGTTGAGAATATACGCATTTATCTTCGGTCTACTGTTCGTCAGTAGCTCAAGAGCACTTTCTGCAGAAATAAAAAATGCCGATTGTGATGTATGGGTTACAGATACGGTGCGTGTAACGGACTCAAAGCGTGCCGATACAGATATAAAGGGTGTGCAATATTCGTCTCCACAGGAAGCTGCTGCAGCACTCGAGGCCAAGAGGCGTATGCCTTTCTTAGCTGGTGTGAGTATTAGTGCTGATTTGTGTGGGGCGATTATGGCCGCTTGTACACCGTATGGCCAGTATGAGGCTGCGGCACGTCTTAATTTGCGTGGTCGATATTTTCCTGTGTTCGAAATGGGTATGGGGGTGAGCAATCATACTAATGATGCCACCGATTTGCACTACAAGGTACATTCTCCTTATTATAGGATAGGTTTGGACTATAACGTTGCAAAGAATGTGCGCGCACAAGGACGCATTTTCGTGGGGGTGCGCTATGCCTTTTCAACATACAAGTTCGATGTCGATGGGCCAGATATGGTTGATCCCGTTTATGGCGGTAATGTGCCTTTTAGTTACCATGGCGTGCGTGGTGCCAATCATTGGGGAGAAGCTGTATTTGGCCTCGAAGCCCGTGTATGGGGCATTTTGCATTTGGGGTGGTCGATCCGCTATCGTATGCGCTTCTACAACAAGCGTACTATTGTAGATAACTCATGGTATGTACCTGGTTATGGAAAGAATGATACGCATGCGATTGGCGGTACCTTTAATGTGGTAGTAGACATATAAGTAGGCGTTCAAAATTATTTTATACAATCAGTAGGTGTCATTTTCACATTGAAAGCATGTTCTCAGGGCGCATCTGTTCCCTTTGCTCTCAGTCACATAGCCAGCTATAACCCCCTTCGGTTCCCCCGTTATCGGGGGACAGAAACCTTCGTGCGAAGGAAACATCTGCGTCTCGATAACGCACTTTCAATGTAAAAATAATTTTGAACACCTACTTAATGAATCAATGTCATAATGATGAAAAAGGTAGCAGGAGGAATATTTCTCTTATTTTTGATATTAGCATCGGTATGGATTGTGTTCGGTCGTGGCGGTGCAAAACTACAAACTTCTGAGGGGGCTATATTTGGTACGACGTACCATATAAAATATGAGTTCTCAGAAAATCTTGACACAGCAATACTTGCAGAATTAAGACGTGTGGACGCAAGTCTTTCTGTATTTAACCCACAGAGTACCATATCGCGTGTAAATAACAGGCGAATATCACGTGCAGATGCCATGCTTTATGAGGTGTTACAAAAGGCTCAAAAGGTTAGTGTGGCTACAGGTGGTGCTTTTGATGTCACTGTAATGCCGCTTGTCAATGCCTGGGGCTTTGGTTTTAAGAGTAGGCAATTTCCAACGAATGTCCAAGTCGATTCAATAAGGAAATTTGTTGGCTATAATTTAATCAAGTTGTCACCAGATAGTACTATAACTTGTGCAGACGTGCGATTGATGATTGATTGTGGTGCAATAGCCAAAGGATATGGCGTTGACCGAGTGGCCAAGTTGTTACGCGAGCATGGGGTGCGTAATTATATGGTAGAAATAGGAGGTGAGGTCGTGACAAAAGGTCGCAATCCTGAGAGTAAATCGCCATGGCAGATTGGCATAAGTAAACCAGTAGAGGGTGCTGATGCTAATAATTGTGATTTGCAGACCGTGCTAAGTCTTGAAAATGCAGCCTTGGCGACGAGCGGAAATTATCGTAACTATTACGAACACAATGGGCGCAAATATGCTCATACTATAGATCCACGTACAGGACGCCCTGTACAACATTCCTTGCTCTCAGCTACTGTCATTGCACCCGATTGTGCTACAGCTGATGCTTACGCCACAGCGTTTATGGTGCTCGGTGTTGATGGGGCCAAAAAGGTGTTGAAGGAAAATAAAAGATTGCACGCATATTTGATTTATGCAGATGGGAAGGGTGTGTTGAAGTCGCTTGAACTCTAATTATAGTATATCTGAGTATATGACAATGCCACTCTTTTCAAACCGATTATTATTGTTGCCCTTGTTTCAAGGGTTCAGCAGACTGGACTTTATTGACATTGTAGAGAAGACGCCATTCGATTTCCGTACAATTTCGCCAAAGGGAATAGTGGTCTCGCAAGGTACAACATGCAAATGCCTTTGTATGGTTCTTAATGGTAAGATGAGTGTCGAAACAGACAGTCCTGAGCATACTTATCGCTTGACGGAAAGTGTGAGTGCTCCTCATATCATTCAAATAGAAAATTTGTTCGGTCTACACAATAAATATACCCGTACATATAGGGCACAGTCTGAAGTGCAATTGGTGATGCTTGACAAGCAAAGTGTAAGGCAGTTACTGGTGGCCTATCCTGCATTTCAAATCAACTTTTATAATGCAGTAAGCACTTGTGCACAAAGCCGAGAGGTGATGTTGTGGTCAAAACGTTCGGATACGGTAGAAGGTCGTTTCCGTACATTCCTGTTGAGGCGTTGTTTGCGTCCGATTGGTCAGAAACAATTAAAAATACGTATGGAAGACCTTGCCTCCGAGCTGGGGGCGACACGTTTGCGTGTGTCGCAAATGCTTGCAGATTTAGCAGCAAAAAATAAAATTATCTATTCGCGTGGTATAATACACGTTCAAAGTTTAGAAAATTTGTAGTCTGTGCTTTTATAATCCATAAAAAAAGCATACTTTTGCACATAGAAATAAACATCAAACAGATAGCTTTAAGCAGCATGTACTTTGTCCTTAGATGGGGAAATGCTGGTTGGCTAACTCCAAACAAATAAATCATACAAGTGTCATGAAAAAGACCATTCTAGTAACAGGTGGTACGGGCTTCATTGGCTCGCACACCACTGTAGAGCTGCAGAACGCAGGTTACAATGTAGTGATTATTGACAATCTGTCAAACTCAAAGGCTGATGTAGTTGACGGCATTGAGAAAATTACAGGCATTCGCCCTGCTTTTGAACAAGTAGATTGCTGCGATCTGGAAGCGTTGGAAGGTGTCTTCAATAAATATCCTGAAATAACAGGTATTATTCATTTTGCAGCTTCAAAGGCTGTAGGCGAGAGCGTACAGAAGCCTCTGAAGTATTATGAAAACAACTTGCTTTCTCTTATCAACTTGCTTAAGTTGATGCCAAAGCACGATGTTAAGGGTATCATATTCTCTTCTTCTTGCACCGTTTATGGTCAGCCTGATCCCGAGAATTTGCCCGTAACAGAGCAAGCTCCGATCAAGAAGGCTGAGAGCCCTTATGGCAATACCAAGCAAATTAACGAGGAAATCATTCAAGACTACGTGCATAGTGGCGCCAATATCAGCGCAATCATCTTGCGCTATTTCAATCCAATTGGTTCACACCCATCAGGCATCATAGGCGAAATGCCTAATGGCGTTCCAGCCAACTTGATTCCTTATTTGACTCAGACCGCAATCGGTATACGTCCTTGCTTGAAGGTGTTCGGCGATGATTACGACACTCCTGATGGCTCTTGCATTCGCGATTATATCTATGTGCTTGATTTGGCAAAGGCACACGTGGCAGCTATGGCCCGTATCGTAGAAGGTAAGAACACTGATCGTGTAGAAATCTACAATGTCGGTACAGGTAATGGTGTGAGTGTGCTTGAACTCATTCACACATTTGAAAAGTGTACAGGCGTGAAACTTAATTATGAGATTGCTCCTCGTCGCGAAGGCGATATCGAAAAGGTTTGGGGCAATGTTGATAAGGCTAACAAGGTACTCGGTTGGAAGGCAGTACACACACTTGAGGAGGCTCTCTCGTCTGCATGGAACTGGCAGCAGAAGCTTCGTGAGCGTGGCGTGATGTAATCAGCCGACGGAAATACATTGTAATTTTTTATAGAGGAGTCAATGATGCTTTTCTCTTTAGACGAGTGAAAAAGCAGATTAACTCCTCTTTTTTTTATATAACAAGGCATTACAAATTTGCAGCATAGTGTAACTGCATTGTGTGCAAATGCCTAACAAAACTACAACAAGTTGCAACCATACTATTTACTTCAAGAGTCGCTTTTGCGACGAAACCTATCATTGATAAGACGCATAGCTGATGAGGCTGGGGTAGAATTCATATTAGCCTTCAAGGCTTTTGCACTGTGGCGCACTTTTCCGATATTCAGAGAATATATAAGCCACACAACTGCATCTTCACCCTATGAGGCTCGTCTGGCATTTGAGGAGTTTGGTACTAAAGCGCATACCTATTCTCCGGCTTACGAGGATGATACATTCGATACAATACTGAGATGTTCAAGCCACATTTCGTTCAACTCACTTACTCAGTATAGCCATTTCGTGTCTAAGGTTAAGGAACAGGGGTCTGAGGCGCCAAGTATAGGTTTACGTATCAATCCAGAGCATAGTGAGATAGAGACGGAGCTTTACAACCCTTGTGCGCCGGGCTCTCGATTTGGAGTTTTAGCTTCCCAATTACCAGAACAGTTGCCAGATGGTATTGAGGGCTTCCATTGCCATTGTCATTGTGAAAGTTCTGCAGAAGCTCTACAGACAACCTTAGGCTGGATTGAACGAAAGTTTGGAAAGTGGCTTGGGCAACTCAAATGGCTTAATTTAGGTGGCGGACACTTGGTAACCAGAAAGGGCTATAATACGACCCTTTTAGTTAGTATCCTTAAGAAATTCAAGAATAAATACCCCAATATTCGTATCATACTCGAGCCAGGATCGGCCTTCGCTTGGCAAACAGGGCCGCTTGTGTCGCAAGTGGTAGATATAGTGGAAAATCATGGCATAAAAACAGCCATACTCAATGTAAGTTTTACATGTCACATGCCAGATTGTCTTGAGATGCCATATCACCCAGCTGTTAGAGGTGCTGAGACTTTGGAAGATGCGTCGGAAACGGGGGCTGCCACAGAAGCCTCGGTGTATCGTTTAGGAGGCAATAGTTGCCTGAGTGGAGATTACATGGGGTATTGGCGCTTTCCAAATCCACTCAAGGTTGGCGATATGGTAATATTTGAGGATATGATACATTATACGACGGTCAAGACAAATATGTTTAATGGTATCCATCACCCTGCTTTGAAAATAGAAAAATTAGACGGAAGCATACAAACACTGCGCGAGTATCACTATGAGGATTATCGTGACAGAATGGATTAAGATTTTGAGTAGATGATAGCAAACAAACAAATTTGGTTGCCGGCGGGGTTGCCCTGTGTTACAACGATAGACACGTCAACGTATGAACTTGCCAAATGGAAGACGCTTTCCTGCAAGAAACGTCTTCTTATTCTGAACTTAATGCCAGTGAAGCAAGATACAGAGGAAGATATCGTACGTACACTTGCAGCTTGCGATGTTGAGGTACAAGTAGTTTTTATAAAAATAAAAGGAAAAAAATACAAAACTACGCCACAAGCCCATATGGACGCGTTTTATTTGGATTTTGAAGTGGTTGAGCCACACCAGTTTGACCGTATGATAATAACAGGTGCCCCATTAGAGCAGATGCCTTTTGAGCAAGTGCGTTATTGGCCGCAACTGCAACATATAATGCATTGGGCTGACACCCATGTTGAACGCACGCTTTATATATGTTGGGGTGCGCAAGCGGGGTTGTATGAGCATTATGGTATACAAAAGTTTCCACTTGCTGAAAAGATGTTTGGCATTTACATGCAAAATGTGCTCGAGCCAGACGATGTGCTGATGCGTAACCTTGCTCCCAGTTTCAAAATGCCAAATTCTCGACACACCGAAGTTCGCGTGGCAGACATTGTGGCGCACAAGTCTGATGGCTTGCGTCTTTTAGCTTTGAGCGATGAGAGTGGGGTGGGGGTAGCTGCCACACATGACGGGCGTCGAACTTTTATTGTGGGGCATTTGGAGTATAATCCGAATACACTCCACAATGAATATCATCGTGATTTGGACAAACATTTGCCCATACATGAGCCACAACATTATTATGACGAAAATGGCGGCGTAATTTATTCGTGGCAACATGATGCGATACAATTCTACAAAAATTGGGTGGAATAGACCAGATGGCCGCGTTCTCATGAATGCGAGTCTTTTCTATATTACAGCAAAAGCGGAGCGCATTGCAATAGTTATATGTTGCAATGCGCTCCGCTGCTTTTATTCGTCCTCTTCGCCTTCGGTAGGCAATTCATTGCCTACGAATTCGTATGTAAAATTATTCCCCCTGGCTGAAGGAAATTGACTGCGTAAGTCAATCTCTGGCCTGTTCTTAAGGTGTTCTATTATCCTGTTGTAGCATTCCATTCCCGAGTTGGCACGTACATAGGCTTGAAAAGTCGTGTCTTGGTAACGGAATTTGGTAGTTCCTGCTATTTGAATTACACGCTTGAATACCACGGTACCAAGATACCAACCGCTATGAATTTCTGCAAGCTGTGCAGCGCGAATTTCCTTTTTGTTTACAATAGCTTCAACGCTTGACGGTGTATTGCTTGCAGTAACAGGTGCATTGTTGTTGTCCTTATGGTGGGATTTGAATTCCTCCATAGATTCTGCAGCGGTCTTTATCAGTATGAAATAAACGCGTGGGCGTATTTTGTATCGTTTGGGATATGGCATGTCGCTTTCGACATAACTGCGTACATCTTCTTCCAATCGTGCATTGATAGGAATTTCGGGTATAGATGCAAGAAATCCCATCAGTTCATCATAGTTGTGTACTAATACTTCTTGGTCAAAGTAACGGGCATAGATATTCATATTACAAGAATCTTATAAAATGTGTGTGAGGCTCTGTGGGTGTTCTCTTAATATAGTAATAAAATGGGAATATACGTTTTCAAAAGGAAGAGCCTTATTAAAAAAAATGGCAGCTTCGCGAAATAAAATCGCAGAGCTACCTTCGATCTGTCAAAGAGCGGAAAACGAGACTCGAACTCGCGCCCCCAACCTTGGCAAGGTTGTGCTCTACCAACTGAGCTATTTCCGCATTTATAGTTACAATTACATGTGAAGAGGAGGAGACTCGAACTCCCACGACACAATTGTCACTACCCCCTCAAAGTAGCGCGTCTACCAATTCCGCCACCTCTCCAGTTTGTAATTTGAATGTATAAAAGTTTGTTTCGCTCGAAATAGTCTTTCCTTACGAATGGAACGACTGTGCTTCGATTTTGAGAGCGGAAAACGAGACTCGAACTCGCGACCCCAACCTTGGCAAGGTTGTGCTCTACCAACTGAGCTATTTCCGCAAAAAGTGACTCCTATAGGATTCAAACCTATAACCTTTTGATCCGTAGTCAAATGCTCTATTCAGTTGAGCTAAGGAGCCTTTATTTCTGTTTTGCGAGTGCAAAGGTACGACTTTTTCCCATATCTCCAAAGTAAATGCCATTATTTTTTTGAAAAAAAATGATAGGAGGCAGCTGAACAAAGATTGTCGGAACTGCTTTTATAGGCGTCAGGCGACTTGCAGAAGCTATACGACATACTTATTAATGGACGGGCAAAGGCTACATCAAATTCTGTTCATACTGTTAGCCCCGATGAATTGTATATAATAGCAAAGACTTGCATTCCGACATTAAATGAATGGGTGCAGACTTTGTGCTTGATGCTTACAACAACACACCAAGGCGGAGTTTGAACTCGCTATGTCGCAAGCTCTTGAAAAGGGCATCAAGCAAGGCATATCGGCTGAGAGCCTTGGCCGTCAGATACGGCAGTATCTCAATAACCCCGATATGATGTACAGGTGTTATCACCTCAAAAAGGCCATGGCAGACGGAACGAAACGCGATGTTGTGGAATGGCGCAGACGTGTGATAGACGAGCAAGGCAAGGTGCGCTTTGTAAAAGAAGATTTAGCCCATGTCGGCACTGGCGTATATCGTTCAGCACGTCAGAATGCCTTGCGCCTGACTATCACAGAAACGAATATGGCCTACAACTATGCAAATTGTGAAAGGTGGAGTAGTGAGCCATACGTGTTGGGCATTCGTATCAGAACGTCAGCAAATCACCCAGAGAAGGATATTTGCGATGAACTTGCAGGCGACTACCCCAAAGATTTCATGTGGAGAGGCTGGCACCCATGTTGTCGCTGCTCCATGTCATCAATCTTGATTGACCGCAATAGCGAGGAGTGGAAATATTTGCGTTCTCTGCCCGAAAAAGAGTATCGGGCTTGCAAATCCCCCCCAATCTTGTACCGAACGTTCCCGAGAAGTTCTCTAAATGGTGCGAGCGCAATGCTGAAAAGTTAGACTTGGCGCGTGAGAACGGGAAACTGCCTTACTTCGTGAGGGATAATATGGAATGTGTCGGAAAGTTTGTTAGCTGGAATAAAGAATCTATTCTGACAAAAGAGATAACTGAAGTGTGCAAGATGGCGCGTGCATCTGGCAAGGAAGTTCAAAGTATTGCAGAATCAATTGCACAAAAATACGGAGCAAAATGTACGCCAATAAACTTTAAGAGCGAAGATTCTATAAGAAGAAAAGTCATTTCCGAAAGGAAAGAAATTCCTATGTTCTCGCCAAAGGACTTAAAAGACACCGTACGAACAACAATAGTTGCAAACAATAAGGATATTGAATTTGTAATAAACGATTTAATAGAGCAGAAATCTTTTGTGCGACTAAAAAGACAAAATACGACATTGGGTTATGTTGGTAATATAGTTAATCTCATAACAAGTAATGGGCTTATTGCTGAGGTTCAGGTAATCACACCTTATATGGTCTATGCTAAAGAATCTCCCAAAATTGCAAAGCAAATTTTGGGAGAAAGTTTGTGGGGGAGTATAATGCAAAAAACAAAATTAGGAGGTGGACTCGGACATAAATTCTATGAAGAATGGAGATTGTTAAATCCGAAAAGCAAAGAAGCTATCGAAATAGTAAAGCAAAGTGTTGAATACTATAACCACTTTAAGGATTAACTAAATTTCGATATTTACCAGTGCGCGGATTCCAATCCCATGTTATACCGAAATTGTCATACTCTTCTTTTGTGATTGGTTCAAGAAAATTCTCCATACTGAAACTTGGAATGCCCCATGCTTCTTTTTCATCTTTACCAGCTTTACGTTCTATAAGGTATTCAATATATTTTATATAACGTTGCCCATTGTCATCTTCACGTACAACGGCATCAGCTTCATAATTTGAAAAATATTTCATACAGAAAAAATAAAAAAAAATGCCCATGGTCAGCCACTCGCATCCCACTGCCTTGTTTCATGCACCATTCCGTTAAAGGAAAAGCCTTGTCCGCTGTTGGGTATCTTGTTGTGTTAATGCAAAGTTAGTAATTAAAACAATATGATGCAATGTTACATCTCTATTTCCCAAAGAAACTGAATGTCCCCACCGCCTAAAGTAAGCGTTACGTCAGACTCGGCCATCAAGACACATTTTTTGAAAGAGAAATAATACAACGACTTTGGCTTTAGTTCGCCATATATATAAAGTCAGAGGAATAGCAATATGCTACCCCTCCTTCTGGCGAGGAATCGGTAGTCATTAGCTACGGAATCCTCATTTCAAAGGTATGGAATTATGCCATACCTTGCAAGTTTCATACCTCAATTTTTCAGTAGTGCAACTTTATATTGATATTTTGTCTGCACTCTGCACAAATGGGCGTAAAGCCTTGATAGTTAAGAATATAGAGAGTGTAGGTACACTCTGTTTTTGACTGCACTGCCGTCTGCACAAATCGGTTGTGCCGGATAGAAAAATCGGTTATGGGAATAAGAAAAAAGTATCGGAGTGATAGAAAGTTCTGTCTCTCGTAACTGAAATTACCTGTGTTCATTTCGGTTCTTTAGTTCTGTTATGTGTGTAGGCAGAATGTGGTAGTGTAGATGAATGTAGAGGTTGTGTGCACTTCGTATATGATTGATTATCAACGAAATAACGCGAATAGTGTAGGGTGTAGAAGAAATGATGAAATGTTGTAGTTGTACAAGGTTTGATTAGAACGGTTCAATAATGTTTTATAGGGCAAATGGTTTTATAAGGGGGAGCGCTTGTGTGTTGAAACGCAAAACTGCCGTTCATGTTTCAGCCACCTTTGCATATAGTATTGCTTGAGGTGGGTAACATGAACGGCAGTTTATGTCCGGTGAAATATGGGTTGTTATGTGTTAGAACTCGCTTGTAAAGTGGAATTTGATGTGTTCAAAGTCCTGTTGTGCCATTTGTAGGACATAGCCTGAGTCGGCGAGGAATACATCGCGGCCCTCACGATCCTTGGCCATATATTGGTATTTGCGTTTTTTGAAATTCTCGAGTTCGGCTTCATCGTCGCTTTCAATCCAGCATGCTTTATACAGATGTATGGGCTCCCAACGGCATTTTGCATTGTACTCATTTTCGAGTCGGTATTGTATGACTTCAAATTGCAGTTGTCCGACAGTACCAATGATTTTGCGTCCGTTAAACTGGTTGACAAACAGCTGTGCCACGCCTTCGTCCATAAGTTGCTCAATGCCTTTGTTGAGTTGCTTGGTCTTCATAGGGTCGGCGTTCTCAATGTATTTGAACATTTCGGGTGAGAATGAGGGTAGACCTCTGAAATGCAATTGTTCGCCTTCGGTGAGCGTATCGCCAATTTTGAACACGCCGTTGTCTGGAAGGCCAACTATGTCTCCCGCCCAGGCCTCGTCGATGGTGCTTTTGCGCTGGGCCATGAATTGAGTTGGTGAAGAGAAGCGCAGCGTTTTGCCATTACGAACGTGCAAGTATGGTTTGTTGCGTTCGAAACGGCCAGAGCATACTTTGCAGAAAGCTATGCACGAGCGGTGGTTGGGGTCGATGTTTGCGGTAATTTTGAATATGAAGCCTGTAAACTTTTCTTCATCGGGGTTGACCATGCGTTCCTCTGCTTTGGTGGGGCGGGGGTATGGTGCTATTTTGACAAAGCAGTCAAGCAGCTCTTTAACGCCAAAATTGTTTAGTGCTGATCCGAAAAATACGGGTGCCACGTCAGCATTAAGATAGTCGTCTTGATTGAATGCAGGATATACGCCGTCAACAAGCTCAAGGTCGTCGCGGAGACGTTGTGCATCTTGTTCGCCTACGTGGGTTTCAAGTTCCTTGCTGTTGATGTCTACGGCAATTTTTTCGGTAACTTTCTGTTTGTCTGCAGCGAACAAGTTGAGTTGTTGTTCGTATATGTTATATACACCTTTGAAACGTGCACCTTGATTGATAGGCCATGAAAGGGGGCGTACTTTTATTTGAAGTTCTTGCTCTAATTCGTCGAGGAGGTCGAAGGGGTCTTTGCCTTCGCGGTCCATTTTGTTGATGAAGATGATGACAGGGGTTTTGCGCATGCGGCACACGGTCATCAGTTTGCGGGTTTGTGCCTCGACACCCTTGGCACCGTCAACTACGATGATGGCAGAATCAACTGCGGTTAGTGTTCGAAAAGTGTCTTCGGCAAAGTCCTGGTGGCCCGGTGTGTCGAGAATGTTAACTTTATAGCCTTCGTAGTCGAATTCCATCACGGAGGTGGTGACGGATATACCACGCTGCTTTTCAATTTCCATCCAGTCAGACGTGGCGGTTTTCTTTATTTTATTATTCTTGACGGCACCAGCTACTTGTATCTGGCCGCCAAAGAGCAGTAATTTTTCGGTAAGCGTTGTTTTACCAGCATCAGGGTGTGAGATGATGGCGAATGTTCGCCGACGTGAGATTTCTGAATTCATTGTTCAGTTATGGTTTAATTGTATTTTGTTCGTGATGTATTTTATGCAGGTGTGAATGCCCCATGCTGACAGCAGCGTAAGCATAGCTATTAAAATCTTTGCTGTACGATTGGTGGTGTCGAGGCTTTGGGTTACTATTGTGCTGAAGCGATAGGTTATGCCTATTAGCAGATATGCCTCGAGTGTGCATTGACCTGCATGTCGCAACATTTTGAGAAGGAAACGGGTAATGGGGTGCTTTCCCATTTTGTGGAACAACAGTCCTAATAATACGCAGACGCCTGGTACAATCAATATGAATGGCAGATAAAGCAGTCCGGTGTTGCGCATGGTCATGAAACCGAATTGGTTGATTGCCATGTTGTATAGTACCAAGGTAATGCATGATGCGGCGACTAAACCAGCTCTGATTTTGTTGCGTCGAAGTTTGGTGCATGGCTGCTGCAATAGCCATGCGGCATAAATGCCTATGAAGAATATAGGCATGCGTGCGGCAGCTAATATGTATTGGTTGTATCCTCCAGGGTGCAGTACCATGAAATATACGGCGTAGATGCTGGTTAAGGCCAAACCTGTGACGACAGCCGTAGCTGTGGCTAATTTTCGTTGTGCGGCAAACCATCGCGAATATGCCGGAAATGCGGCATAGAGCAGCACTATGACGGATACAAACCAACCGAACATGTATTGGCGTGTGGCTGGAAACCAATAGGCGAGTGTGGTGCCGCCCCAAAAGGCCCTTTGCCATGTAAAGTTGTGCTGTGTGAGCATCATTGTTGCAAATAGGCAGAGGAAAGGGGGGAATATGCGCAAGGCTCTTCTCTTGTAAAATGTCAGGGTGCTGTGGCCTTTTTGTGCTGAGTAGTATAATCCAAATCCGGACATGAAGAAGAATGCGTCTACACCTCCTTGACAACACAATGCTAAACGGTTTAAGGCAAATGATCCTAAATCGCAGTTCAGATGTGTTAGTAGTATTGACAGAATGGCTACTCCCATCAATTCTGTCCGGTATGTTGAAATCAGATTTGTCAAGTTCCTTTAATCGTTGTTCCGGGGTGGTTTATAGTTCTTTGATACACTCTTTTAGTGCATCTTTCCACCATCTTATTTCAATGCCGAATGTGCTTTTGATTTTTGACTTGTCGAGCACCGAGAAGTGCGGTCGTGTGGCGGGTACCGGGTAGTCCTCTGTGTGGATGGGGGTGACGTGACAACTGTCGATGCCCTCTAATTGGTGTATGGCTTGTGTGAAGTCGTACCAGGAGCATACGCCTTCGTTGGTAAAATGATAGACTCCGGGCACAATGCCGCGGTCGATGATTTGCATGATAGTGCGTGCGAGGTCGCGTGCGTAGGTGGGTGAGCCTACTTGGTCGAAAACGACTCCAAGTTTTTCTCGCTCCTTGCCCAAGCGTATCATGGTTTTGACAAAATTGTTTCCGAATGTAGAGTATAGCCATGCGGTACGTATGACCATTGAACCGGCGCATGAACGTATAACGTTTTCCTCGCCAGCCAATTTTGTGCGGCCGTATACGGTTTGTGGATTTGTGGCGTCTTCTTCTTTATAAGGCTTGCAGCTGTTGCCGTCAAACACATAGTCGGTAGAAACCTGTATCATGGTGCCGCCAACTGAGGCAACCGCTTCGGCCAAATATCCTGGTGCAATATTGTTGAGCAGGTTACACAATTCTTCGTTGCTTTCAGCTTTGTCTACAGCTGTAAAGGCAGCACAGTTTACAACGATGCTGATGTGGTTTTGTTCGATAAAAGCATATACAGCCTTGCGGTCGGTTATATCAAGTTCATCCTTGTCTGTAAAGTAAAATTTGCAAGTGTCATCATATTTAGATGCAAGCAGTTGTATTTCATTGCCAAGTTGCCCTTTGCAGCCTGTTACTAAAATGTGTTTCATTGCTATGAATTGTATATTTAGTCGTTGAAATCGAGAGGTTCTTTTTTGTCTTTGAAATAGTAGTCAGACAGTTGTCCTAACAGGGTGGAAATGTCTTTGACGGCGTGCGCTGTGTCATCGCTGATGTGTTTTTTCTGTAAACGAAGCATCATCACGCCGTAAAGGAGGTCGAAGCAGGTCTGAAGTTCTGGCTCGTTGTTGCTTTCGGCTTGTAAGCTCTTGTCAAGACTATTTTGATTTTTTCCGCGTAGTTCTACGATGTAGGGCAAGACCTTGTAATACATCTCGCGGTAATAGGGGAATTTTGCAGCGCTTTTGATCAGGTGTGCATGCAGTTCGCATAACTCTTGTAGTATGTTTGTGCATATTTGCAAGTGTCCATGCTCTTTTTTGCCTTCGCTGCGCATCATTTCGCAAAGGTTTGCATACCACTCTTCAGTGGCCTTGCGTGTTTCGGAGGGCAGGTTGAACTGGCTGATATATTCTTGCGCAATGCGGTCGCTATCGCAGTGGTAGGCTCTTATGATGTCTTCAACTTGCCACATATATAGCAGGTATTCTGCGCGATTGGTCTTTTTAAGTTTGTCTGCTACTATCATAGTATGTACTTGCAAATGGTGGGGAAGAATGTTAGTACAATGAGATTTTGAAAACAGTCATAATGGCATATATGATGGAGGCTGCAAAAACGATGCAACCTATTGTGCGGTTGAGCCGCTGAATGCCTTTTACACCAAAACTGTTGCGCATTTTGTTAATGACATAGGTTAAACCAAGCCACCAAAGCATGGCACCGGCAACAATTGAAAGGTAGCCTATGCATTGACCAAACCAATTGCCCGGAATAACAAAGGTGAGCATGTTGAAAAGGGCAATGAACAGAAATATGATCAGCGGGTTGGATAGCGTGATTAAAAATGCGGTGGTAAAATTATGAAAGAGAGTGCCTTTGCCTCCAGACGATTGGTGCATGCTCTTGCGGGGGTCGGTTTTGTACATGTAGACTCCAAAAATAAAGAGCATTACACTGCCTATCAACTTGAGCCAAAATATGTTTTGCTCCTTGTCTATGAAATCCATAACGAATGACATGCCTAAGCCTGTCATTAAGGCATAGATGATGTCGCTTAATGCTGCTCCAGCTCCAGTTACGATGCCATAGGCACGTCCTTTCTGCATGGTACGTTGTATGCACAAGATGCCAACAGGACCCATAGGGGCTGATGCTATAATTCCGACAAGGAGGCCTTTGAGTATAAGCAATATAGGACTTGCAAAGTCAATAAATATGTGGTTCATATATAGAAATCGTGTCAGTATTTATGCAAAATTACGCATTATAAAGTGAAGTCCCAAGAAAGTAAAGCGTTTCTTTTGGATAGAGGGCTTGTGGGGACGATGAGTCGTAATTGTTCTTTCTTCTGTTTTAACTTTTGTCTTGTTGGGAGTATGGGCGCGTGTAGTTTTTGTTGTCGGTGATAATTATACTCTGAGATTTTGTAGTATCTTTGCATAAGATAGGCTGCACCTCAGCATAACGTTCAAGCAAGCTTGACGTTCTGCATTCGGTTTGCACTATCTTTGCATAAAATAGGCTGCACCTCAGCATAACGTTCAAGCAAGCTTGACGTTCTGCATTCGGTTTGCGCTATCTTTACATAAGATAGGCTGCGGTTCGGCAGAACGCTTAAACAAGTTTTGTGTTCTGCGCTCACTTTGCACTATCTTTACATAAGATAGGCTGCGGTTCGGCAAAGATTGCAAGTAAACTTGCATCTCTGCGCTCACTTTGCACTATCTTTGCATAAGACGGTGATCTCTCATCTTTTGTGGAACTCCATGAAAAAGAAAGTTTTATATATAGTCAATCCAATATCTGGTACTCAGCGTAAGAAGAATATTCCGAACTTAGTGGCGGAATATACAGATCATGCGCGTTTTGATGTAGAGGTCGTTGCCACGCAATATGCAGGCCATGCTACTGAAATTGCAAAATCGGCTGCGGCTGCAGGGACTGATATAGTGGTGGCTGTTGGCGGAGATGGTACGGTGAATGAGGTGGGGCGTGCGCTTATACACACACAGACTGCTTTGGCGATAATACCGTGTGGGTCGGGCAATGGTTTAGCCCGCCATTTGCATATTCCGTTGCAGCCACGTAAGGCTATCGAAGTAATTAACCGTTGTGTGATACATCGATTGGACTATGGTACGATAAATGAACGTCCTTTCTTTTGTACTTGTGGGGTTGGTTTTGATGCTTTTATAAGTGAGCGCTTTGCATCTGCTGGCAAGCGTGGACTGCTTACTTATGTGGAGAATACATTAAAGTCGGGATTGCTGTATAAACCTCAAGTATATACCATCGAAGATGCAGATGGTGCAGAAACTTGCAAGGCTTTCTTAATTGCATGTGCCAATGCTTCACAATATGGAAATGATGCCTATATTGCACCTTATGCAAGTATGCGTGACGGTTTGCTTGATGTGGTGGTGATGGAACCTTTCAATACGATAGAGTCGGCACAAGTGGCTTTTCAGTTGTTTACGGGGACACTGCCCGATAATAGTCATGTAAAGACCTTTAGATCTTCGCATTTGCGCATTACGCGTGAGGGGAGTGGGGTAGCACATTATGATGGCGATCCGTTTGTTACAGGAAGCAGTATTGATGTGTGTTTGCATAGAGAGGGGTTGCCTGTTGTTGTTAATCCTGACAAACCTGACGGGCAGAACTTACGGCAGCCTGTTGTAAAGAACTTGATGCAACATATACCGGATTTCTTTAGCGAGTGGAAACGTATGCCTGAGACGATTATTGAAAAAACGAGTCGCGACTTGCTAAAGTCGGGGAAAAATATAATGGATTTGTTTAAGGGTAAAAACTAAAAATATCGGCCATACATGAGGCGTGTCCCATGTATGGCCGATAAAATTATGACAACCGTTGTGTAAGGAACGGTTGACGTCAGACTATTCTGCGTATCATTTTTTTATGTTTGGCTTTTGCAGACCATATCCCTTGCGTTTGTCTTCCAATATGAGGAGCAGGGATATGATAATGGCAATGGCTCCAAAAGCAGCAAAGATAGTCATAGTTTGTGTGTAATCTATTATGCCATTAGCTTGTGTGTTGGCTTGGTTAACCTTGCCAATTCCAACGGGTACGAGTGCTAACCCAATGTTTTGAATGTAAAAAATGAGAGCGTAGGCAGTACCGAGCAGTTTCATTGGTATGATACGGGGTACAGAAGGCCACATGGCTGATGGTACAAGACCAAAGGCAACGCCTAAGACTATCATGGCGATTATAGCCACGATCCACGAGTTTAATGGTAATGCAAATGTGATGTGTACCAAGGTGAGCAAACAACTGCCAATGAGCATAAGGGTGGCACCTTTGCCATATTTGTCGTAAATGCTGCCGAATAAAGGCGTGAGGAATATTGTGCCGAAGGGCAGCATAGCAGGAATCAAACCAGCAATGTTGGCGTCAACCCCATATTTCATGACCATAAGTTTTGTCGCAAATTTCAGGAATGGGAATACACCTGCATAAAACATAAGGCAGAGTACGGCAACATACCAGAAGCCGATGTTGCCAAAGAGAGTGGAAAGGTCTGAAAATTTGAATCCTTCTTCGGGTTCTGTCTCGACCGCGGCTGCAGATGCATCTTCTTTTCTATCCATTACGCAATAAACGATAAATGCTATCATGCCGGCACACAACAGAGCCGCACCAAGGCCAACAGAAGCTGAAACGCCGCCCATGGTTTTAGCAAAAGGCAGAGCATAGGCTAAAGCTCCAGCAGTACCAATACGTGCAAGAGCTACTTGCAGGCCCATGGCCAAAGCCAGTTCGTGCCCAGTAAACCATTTGACAATAACTTTGCTGACTGTGATACCTGCTATTTCGCATCCTACGCCATAAATGGCAAATCCTGTGGCTGCTAAAACAACTTGTGTGTGGTATGTACCAAAAAATGGCACTGCTATACTGCCTTCGAAATTGTGGCTTACAGCATACCATTTGATTAAGGCACCCGTAAACATTAGGACAGTGGACATTATGCCCGTAAATCTGATACCAAATTTGTCGAGAATGATACCACCCAAAAATAAGAGGAACAAGAATACATTGAAATAGCCATAGGCTCCAGAGAAGAAGCCATATTCGTCGCTACTCCAGCCGAGACCGAGTCCTCCATTCTCTTTCGCAGCAGTGAGAAGTGGTTCGAGGGGTGACATGACGTCGGTGAAAAAATAGCCAAACATCATTGTAACGCTGACAATGACGAGTGCGCTCCAGCGTGCAGATTTAGAGTCGCTGAGCTTTTGTTGAATAGCTTTTGTAACCATATTGTGTTATTTGTTATTTGTTTTCAGATATTTATCTAACCAGCGGAAGAATGTGCGTTGCCATAGAATGCCATTTTGTGGCTTTAATACCCAATGGTTTTCGTCGGGGAATAATAATAATTGGGCGTCTATGCCACGCATGCGTGCAGCGGTGAAGGCAGACTCTGCTTGTGTATATTCAATGCGGAAATCTTTCTGTCCGTGAATACAAAGTATTGGTGTATCCCATTTGTCAACATATAAATGTGGTGAAGTGGCAAAAACCTTTTGTGTCTGTCCATCTTCGCTTTTCTTCCAAGGCGCGCTGCCCATATCCCAATTAGGGAACCACAATTCTTCCGTTTCAACATATTGTTGTTGCGTGTTGAAAATACCGTCGTGCGCAATGAAAGCTTTGAAACGTTTGTTGTGATTTCCGGCTAACCAATATATGCTGTATCCGCCAAAACTTGCACCAACAGCACCAATGTGTTCTTTGTCGACATAGGGCTCCTTGCAAATGTCGTCAATTGCGCTGAGATAATCCTGCATGCACAGACCTGAGTAGTCTCCTGAAATTTCTTCAAGCCACTCCATGCCGAAACCGGGAAGTCCGCGACGGTTAGGAGCTATTACAATATAATCGTTGGCAGCCATTATTTGCATGTTCCATCGAAAACTCCAGAACTGGCTCACAGGTGATTGAGGACCACCCTCGCAGAACAGAAGGACTGGATATTTTTTGTTGGCATCAAAATGAGGCGGGTAAATAACCCAGCATAGTTCCTGTTTGTTGTCAACGGTCTTAACCCAACGCTCTTCAACCTTTCCAAAGGTAAGATTGTTGTAGAAATGTTGATTTTCGTGAGTCAGCTGTTGGGCTTCGGCTTTCTCATGGTTTGTAATGGGCAGACGATATATTTCATCTGCTTGGCTCATGCTCTGGCGTTTGCAATAAAGATTCTTGCCGTCGGCAGATAATGTAAGTATCGAATAGTCTGCAACATCGTTTGTAAGGGCTTTATGCTCACCCTTCAAATTTGTTTGATATACTTGTGTCTTACCATGCCATACGCCAGTAAAATAGAGCGTTTTGTTATCGCGTGCCCAGCAGAATTCGTTTATGCCACTTTCAAATTTCTCGGTGACGTAAGTTTTTTTGCCGCTTTTCAAGTCCAACACACACAAACGAGCACGATCGCTCTCGTAGCCGTCTCGTTCCATGCTGCTCCAAGCTATGTATTTGCCATTTGGCGAAAATTGTGGATTTTGGTCATAGCCCATATTATAATCGGCCGGTTGTTTGTTTACCGACTGATGTTGTAATGAGCGATCTTCTTCGATCGTTGGGGCATGATAATCTGATGGCTTGCACAGATTCTTTGATTTGCGTGTAGCCAAGTCATATAGGAAAATGTCGCTATCAGTGCTTATGGCATATTCCTTACCAACCTTTTTGCGGCAAGTGTAGGCAATACATTTTGAATCGGGGCTCCATGCAAGTTGTTCGATGCCACCAAATGGAAGCATTGGACATTCGAATGGTTCACCCTCGAGAATGTCAATGGCGTTGTCAATCTTGTTTCCGTCGAAATCGGCAACGAAAGGGTGGGGGGCGGTGGTGACATAGGTGTCCCAATGCTTATACATGAGGTCATTTATGACCATGCCTGAAGCCTGTGGCAGATCTGCATCATTAGTCTGAATGCTATGATTTTGCGCAACGTCCATTATTACAATGACCTTCTTCTCATCTGGTGATATGGAAAAGTCTGCTATATCCGCATTCGTGTGACTAATCTGTTTGTGATTTGTACCGTCAGAATTCATCACCCAAAGTTGATTTGAGCCACTTTCGGCCGACAGATACATAATCTGTCTGCCTTTATTGATGTATGTTCCTCCTACTTCGCTTTTACAACTTGTTGTAAGTTGTTTGCTTTCAAGAGTGCGCAAATTGATTGTGTATAGAACGCTGTGGCTTTTATTTTGCTTTACGCTATAATATGTTACGCCGTAAACTGCGTTGCTGTTGTCATGCGAGAGTTTGAAACCACCAATTCGTCCCATAGCCCAGAGGTTTTCAGGCGTCATTCGGTCACTTTTGAAAACGGGTTGTTGGCGTCCAATGAAGTCCTGAGCCAAAACAGGAGATATTGTCGTTGTTGTAGCGGCAATAACTGTAGCAGTGAGCATAGTTCTTAATAAATTCATATATTGCAATTATATATTAAGTTGGTATTCAAAATGTAGTAGACATAATCAAGTGTTGCATTAGTTGTCAATACGTCTCGCCATACTGCTTGTGTTACATAGGTTTCTTTTTTATTACCCACGTAGCCGCTGCGCTCGTTCATCAATCAAATATTTAGGAACAAGCACTACACCAATTCATTTCAACTAACTTTGAATACTTACTTAAAGAAAAGAAGCTAAAAGCAAAAACCATAAATATAGGTATAGCTTTTAGCTTCTTTGTTGTTTCACTTTATAATCAGTGTTGTCTGCGTTGTTGTATTTCTTGTTGGCGCTTCAGCATTTCTTCTTGCTGCTTTTGCAGCGCTTCAAGTCTGGCAGCCAATCCGCTGGGCTTTTTGTTAGGATTGTTCTTGTTAGCTTGATAGTTAGCTTCAAGTTTTGCAAGCAGCTTCTTGTCATCGGTTGTTTTGCGTAAATACCACATGGTCAAAGCTCCGAGGAGTAATGATATGAAGTAGAAATAGTTCAATCCTGCTGAGTACTTGTTGAACATGAAGAAGAAGAACAATGGCATAAGCATCATCATCCACTGCATCATTTTCATTTGTTGGGCTTGTTCGCCCGACATGGTTTCACGTTGCTGCTTCATGGTCATTATGCTGTAAAGCAAGTTCGTGGCACAGAACAGCAAGCAGAATAGGCTCAAATGATTACCTAATCCCCAAATATTCGTATTCCATGAAATTATGCTGTCGTATGTGGATAGGTCGTCAGCCCAAAGGAAACTTTTCTGTCGCAGTTCAATTGCGTTAGGAACGAAGTTGAACATGGCTACTAATACAGGCATCTGTATAAGCATTGGCAGACAGCCTCCCATAGGGCTTACTCCATATTGCGAATACAAGGACATTGTTTCTTGTTGGCGTTTCATTGCGTCCTCTTGTTTAGGATATTTGGCTGCAATGGCGTCAACTTTAGGTTTAAGCACACGCATTTTTGCACTGCTGAGGAAACTCTTGCGTGTTGGTACATATACGATGACGCGGATCAAGAGGGTTATGAGCAGAAGCACAACTCCCATAGGCAATCCTAACTTTGTAAGGAAGTCGAATACATAAAGCGTAAAGAAACGGTTAATCCATTTGACAATAGGCCAACCCAAGTAGACAAGATCTTGAAGATCGTTGTCGAACTCGGAAACCTTAAAGTTGTCCATCGACTGCAAGAGACGATAGTTGTTGGGGCCAAAATAAAATTGGAATTTCGTAGTCTTTGTGCCAGAAGCGTCAAAGGAAGCGGCCATGTCTGCTGAATAATTCTTCAGGTAGCCTGAGCTTTCTTCGAGTTGTTGGCTCTTTACATTGACCTTTTGCATTGGATCAGCAGCCATTAAAACCGAGCTGAAATATTGATTTTTGAATGCTATCCAGTCAACGCTCTCCGTTACACTTTCTTCTTCAGTCTCGTTTTCAGACAATTTTTTAGTGTCATCGTCATGTTTCTTATAGGTCAGCGTCGAATACATGTTCTCAAAATAGAAACCTTTTTCGTGTTGAGAAACACGGTCGTGCCATGCCAGTTGAATGCTGTTGAGAGATGAAGGCAGATGCTTTTGCATACCTTGTGACTTCACATCAAAATTCAGGAGGTAGTTGTCCTTTAGCAGTTTGTAGTCTATATCAATGGTGGCTCCATCTTGTGCCGTTAAACGCATAGTTACAGTACTGTCGGTAACATTAACTGGCTCAAAGTAGTAATTGGAGAAATCCATCGTATTTTCCTTTGTATCCAAAAGGAAATTGAGATTTGCGTCCTTTGATGAATAGAGCAGCAGGGGCTTGTCTTTTTGTGCCTCAAAATCCTGGTAGCTCTTGTATTCTTTCAATTCTACGCTTTCAACGCTACCGCCTTTTGTGCTGACCTTTACGCGAATTTTGGCATTCTGTAATGTGATATCTTTGGCTTCACCTTTTGTAGCAGCAAAAAAGATATCGGTGCTGTCAGTGGCGATTTTCTTTACAGAGCCGTGGTTCTGTTGCGAATATTGTTTAGCTGCAGGCAGGCTTGTCTGTTCTACCTGTGGATGCTGCAAATTTCGCTCTTGGTTGGTATTATACCAACTGAAGCCGATAAGTACAGCAGCAATTAGGAACAATCCAACGATCGTATTCTTATCCATAGAGAGTATTATGCCTCTTCCTCACCTCAAAGAGAGGTGGGAAAGAGGTAGTTATGTAATTAAGATGTTATTTCTTGTTTTCTATTGCAGCCTTCACAAAGTCTAAGAATAAAGGGTGAGGCTTCAGTACCGTACTTGAATATTCGGGGTGGAACTGCGTTCCGACATACCATGTGAGTGTTGGTATTTCAACAATTTCGACCAAATCAGTGTCGGGATTTGTTCCTACACATTCCATGCCAGCTTGTTCATAGGCCGCACGGTAGTCATTGTTGAACTCGTAACGATGGCGATGACGTTCGCGAATAATCTCTTTTCCGTAGATTTCACGAACTCGGCTGCCTTCGCGCAGAGTACATTCATAACCGCCCAAACGCATTGTTCCGCCCATGTTCGTTATGTTTTTCTGGTCTTCCATCAAGTCTATTACGTTGTGAGCCGTCTTGCTGTCCATTTCAACAGAATTGGCATCACTGTATCCTAAGACATTGCGACCAAATTCGATAACCATCATTTGCATACCAAGGCAGATGCCGAATGTAGGCTTGTTATGTTCACGACAATATTGAGCTGCAATAATTTTGCCTTCAATACCACGTTGCCCAAATCCTGGACATATGACATAGCCGTCCATTCCGGCCAACTTGTCAGCCACGGTTGTTGCGTCTATTTTTTCGCTATTGATGAAATGGCATTTAACCTTACGGTCGTTGTAGGTTCCTGCTTGAGACAAGGCTTCAAGTATGCTCTTGTAAGCATCTTGAAGGTCGTACTTTCCGACTAAACCTATGTTGATGATTTCAGTAGCCTTGTGACGTCTGTCCAAGAATGAGCGCCAAGGTCCCAATCCCGGAGTTTCGCCAACGGGCATATCGAGTTTCCGAAGGATAGTAGCGTCAAGGCCTTGTTCTTGCATTCGTAGTGGAACCTCATAAATGGTAGGTTGGTCCAAACTTTGCACCACAGCCTCAGGCGAGACATTGCAAAAAGCGGCAATCTTACGTCGTAATCCAGTGCCTAATTCATGTTCTGCGCGTAAAACCAAAATGTCTGGTTGTATGCCTAAACTTTGCAATTCCTTTACAGAGTGTTGTGTCGGTTTAGTCTTTAATTCACCTGCAGCAGCCAAATATGGGACATAAGTAAGATGAATGCATACTGCATTTTTCCCTAAATCCCATTTGAGTTGCCTTATCGCTTCAAGAAAGGGCTGGCCTTCAATATCACCAACGGTTCCGCCTATTTCTGTTATAACGAAATCATACTTTTTGGTTTTGCCAAGGTAAAGCATGTCACGTTTGATTTCATCAGTGATATGTGGTATGACTTGAATGGTCTTGCCAAGGTAGTCGCCTCGGCGTTCCTTGTCAATAACGCTTTGGTAAATCTTGCCTGTGGTGAAATTGTTGTAACGAGTAGTTTTGATGCCAGTAAACCTTTCATAGTGGCCAAGGTCTAAGTCTGTCTCTTGACCATCATCTGTTACATAGCATTCGCCGTGCTCATAAGGATTGAGTGTACCTGGGTCGATGTTGATGTAGGGGTCGAATTTCTGAATTGTGATGTTGAACCCACGGGCTTGTAACAATTTGCCAATTGAAGCGGCAATAATGCCTTTGCCTAACGAGGAGGCCACACCTCCCGTTACGAAAATGTACTTAGTCTCTGACACGGTCTTAATTTTTTGTGTTTGTAAGTTTCAGCGGTTTCAGATTGCAAAGTTAATGATTTTCCACTACCTTTGCACCAAATTGTATCAAAAAGATGAACGAAGAAATTATCTTTCAGTATTTTAAGGACATTAACGACGAACAGCGTGCGCAGTTTCGTGCGCTCGGTCCTCTGTATCAGGAGTGGAATGCTAAGATAAATGTCATATCTCGTAAGGATATTGACAATCTTTACATGCACCATGTACTTCACTCGTTGGGTATTGCAAAAGTTGTCAATTTCAGACAAGGGTCAAATATATTGGATATTGGTACGGGGGGCGGTTTTCCAGGAATTCCGCTTGCAATCCTTTTTCCCAACTGCAAGTTCAAGCTGATAGACAGTATTGGCAAAAAAACGAGGGTGGCTGCGGCTGTGGCAAATGCGATAGGACTGAAAAATGTTGTGGTGGAACATCGAAATGTAATAGAAGAGAAGAATAAGTATGATTTTGTTGTGAGTAGAGCGGTAATGAACGCCTCAGACTTGGTAAAGTTGATTCGAAAAAACGTTTCGAAAGAACAACGTAATGCGCTTCCTAATGGTCTTATTTGCTTAAAGGGTGGCGATATGACAGAAGAAGTGGCACCATTCAAAAATCATTCGGAAATATGGGATTTGAAGTCGTATTTCGATGACGAATTCTTTGATACTAAAAAGGTTATGTATATTCAATTATAGTAGATATGCAAATAGAACGTTTTGTCTTTAATATGGTCGGGGAAAATTGTTATCTAATTTGGGATGACAATAAAAATGCAGCGTTGATTGATTGCGGCGCCTTTTACGAAGAAGAAAAGAGTGCTGTCACTTCATTTATAGACAAACACCAATTAAACTTGGTGAGGTTGCTGAATACTCATGGACATTTTGACCATGTGTTTGGCGCTGCATATATCAGCGAAAAATATAATGTTCCAATAGAACTTTGTGAAGATGAGAGAGAGACTTTTGAAAACGCTGTAAATCAGATGCAACAGTTCTTGCATTTGAACGTAGACTTTAAGTTGCCTTCTGCCCGTAAATACTTTAAGGATGGAGATAGCTTGCATGTCGGAAATATTACTTTGAAGGTCATAGAAACGCCTGGTCATACACCAGGAGGCGTCAATTTTTATAGTAAGGCTGATGGCGTTCTCTTTAGTGGGGACAATCTTTTCCGTCGTGAAATTGGACGTTGTGATTTGCCAGGTGGAAATGAACGCTCTCTCATTTCAACTTTAAGAAGCAAGGTTCTAACGCTTCCGGGTGAGGTGGTCGTTTACCCGGGGCATGGTCCTGCTACTACTATATCAGAGGAGCAAATGTCCAATATCTATTTACGCTAAAGTTAAATTCCCAACATCGTTTTTTGCTGAATAATGAAACAAGGTTTATTTACAATATTGTTGCTAATATGTTCCAACGTTTTTATGACCTTTGCCTGGTATGGTCATCTTAAATTGCAGGAAACAGGTGTCAGTCGCAATTGGCCGTTAATAGCTGTAATCCTGTTTTCATGGGCGGTAGCCCTATTTGAATACATGTGCCAAGTGCCAGCCAATAGAATTGGCTTTATTGAAAATGGCGGTCCTTTTACATTGATGCAATTAAAGGTGGTACAGGAGGTCATTTCGCTTATTGTGTTTACAGTAATCGTCACTTTAATGTTTAAGGGCGAAGGGTTCCATTGGAACCATTTAGCGGCATTCGCTTGTTTGATAGCAGCCGTTTATTTTGTTTTTGTAAAATAGACAACTTTATGAAAACAGATTTGGAGTGTGTCCTTCATCGTCGGCTGCAGAAACGGCTCGGACAGGCAATAAAGACATTCGAACTCATAGAAAAGGGAGATCGTATTTTGTTGGGGCTTTCTGGTGGAAAGGATTCTTTGTCACTTTTAGACTTGTTGGGCGAACGTATGTTACATAGCAATGGCTACTTTTGTTTAGAAGCTGTTCATGTACGTATGAAAAACATACACTACGAAACAGATGTGCAATATTTGAAAGATCGGTGCAGCAAGTGGCATATTCCCTTGCATGTTATTGAAACAGGGTACGAAGAAGACCGTGATAAAAAGCGAACTCCTTGTTTCTTATGTTCTTGGAACAGGCGTAAGGTCTTATTCTCTCAGGCGCAGGCTCTGCATTTTAACAAGATAGCTTTAGGGCATCATCAAGATGATATATTACGAACGGCTTTGATGAACTTGACATTCAACGGCACATTCTCTACAATGCCTGTTCGAATTAGAATGCGCAAATTTGATATGACCATAATACGCCCACTCGCAATGATTTCGGAGGCGGATTTGAAAAAATGGGCTGCGTTAAATTGTTATCAGCCTGTTGTGAAAATATGTCCTTTTGATGATGTCTCAAATCGTACTCACATCGAACGTGTGGCAAATGAGATGGAACGTTTGAATGACGACTACAGGCATAGTTTGTGGCACGCTTTGCATAAATCCGGGGCTTTGGTGGAATAATTCGTATAATATGATACCTCATAATTGCTATGAACGTATAATTGTTTGTTCCGTAAATCCTTGTATTCTGGTTTGTAACTGGATTTTGATATAAATTAGGCATGCAAAGCGTTTGCTCATTTCCTGGCTTTGTCACTTTCTTTGCGCCATCACATAGTGCATATTGAAAATCAGTGAGTTGCGTTAATTGATTTGGCGACGCATTGATGAAATCTGCAAAAAACGCTACTACTAAACGCTACTACTAAACGCTACCACTAAACGCAAGCACCAAACGCAAGCACTAATGGGGGCGACGCGTCTCGCGTCGGGATTTTTATGACAAAGGCTCACAGACATGAGTGTAATTCGTGCTGTCTGTGAGCCTTTGCTTATAGTGTATGAGCATTGCATTTTCCCCGACGCGGGACGCGTCGCCCCCCCCATTAGTGCTAGCGTTTTGTGCTTGCGTTTTGTGGTAGCGTTTAGTGCTTGCATTTGATGGTAGCGGGACCTTTACCATACTACAAAAGCTTTACTTATCGTGCATCTTACATCTTACACAAACACGTTGCAATTCATTGATTATCAACACCTTACTCAGTGTAAGATGCTACTAAATCCACCTACACACAACCTACACAACCTGCACACTCCACATGCTGCCACACGGCTCAAGCACGGGAGGGGGATATCACGACATAGGGGAGCAGAAAAGTCTGTTGTTCCGACAGATTGTTCTATGTCCCTGTGGCGTATAATCCACTGCATACGTCCATATTGACTGCGCGGCAGCGGGGTGGGGTGTGTAAGATGTATGCAGGGGGTGTAAGATACTTTGAAATCATCTTACACTCTTGAAACCTCTGTGTATCAACTTGTTACGCACAAAAAGTGTAAGATGGCAGTAAAAGCACACACTCTCTTTTACAAGTAGGCAGACGGGAGGGAACAAATATTTGTGTGCAAATTGTACACCTTTTTTTGATGGGTGCAATGTCTTGGTGTTACCATTGCGGTACTTTTGTTCTTATGCTCTTTTGTTCTTGTGTTCTCCGCGTTAGCGGCAGATCTCATCACTCACAAACAATGAAACACCACAAAATCCCAACTTCATCACTTTTCTGTGTCATCATATAGCGCATATTGAAAAACGATGAGTTACGTCATTTGATTGGGTGACGCATTGACGAAGTCGGGTGGGGCTTTGGTGGAATAATTCATGTTATATAATGCCTTTAATTGGTATGAATGTATAATTGTTTGTTCCATAAATTCTTGTGTTATGGCTTGTAACAGGATTTTGATACAAATTATACCTGTAAAGCGTTTGCTCATTTGAAAGTAAGTGCTAATTTTGCCCTCGATAAAAGAAACAGCGCAAGATTCTACGCAGGTTCTTTTAGATATGCACCATTGGTTACGACCTACATATGAAAACATGCTCGTCCGCAACAAGGCATACCTTTTACATGAAAGAATCGATAGTAATATGCTTAATAATATAAGTAAAATGAGTAAAAACAACGTGACGATTGGTCACATTTCACAGATAATTGGCGCCGTTGTCGATGTCAAATTTGATGTGCAAGGCCAGGATCCAGAAAAAGTTTTGCCACGTATCCATGAGGCACTGGAGGTAACCCATCCCGATGGGCGAACCCTTGTAATTGAAGTGCAGCAGCATATAGGCGAGGATACCGTAAGAACGGTAGCAATGGACAATACAGATGGTTTAAGTCGCGGTTTGGAAGTTCGACGTACAGGAGCTCCAATATCAATGCCTACGGGTGACCAAATCAAAGGTCGAATGATGAACGTAACAGGTGATTCTATTGATGGACTTGCATCGTTGGACCGTTCGACTGGTACATATCCAATACATCGTGAACCGCCAAAGTTCGAGGATCTGAAGACCAGTAGTGAAGTGCTCTATACCGGTATAAAGGTTATCGATTTGCTCGAGCCGTATGCGAAAGGTGGTAAGATTGGTCTTTTCGGTGGTGCTGGTGTTGGTAAAACTGTGCTTATCATGGAATTGATCAATAATATTGCCAAAGGACATGATGGTTTCTCTGTTTTTGCTGGTGTAGGTGAACGTACAAGAGAAGGTAATGACTTGCTTCGCGAAATGATTGAAAGTGGCGTAGTACGTTATGGTAAAGAATTTACTGAAGCCATGGAACGTGGAGAGTGGGACCTGTCAAAAGTTGATTACAGTGAAGTGGCAAAAAGCCAGGCTACACTTGTCTATGGACAGATGAATGAACCACCTGGAGCACGTTCTTCAGTAGCATTGTCAGGACTCTCTATTGCCGAGAGCTTTAGAGATGCTGGCGCAAAAGAGGGCAAAACATCAGACATTCTGTTCTTTATCGACAATATTTTCCGTTTTACTCAGGCAGGTTCCGAAGTGTCTGCTCTGCTCGGACGTATGCCTTCGGCTGTGGGCTACCAACCTACGCTGGCAAGTGAAATGGGTGCCATGCAAGAGCGTATTACTTCGACAAAGAATGGCTCTATTACATCAATACAGGCTGTATACGTACCTGCCGATGACTTGACAGACCCCGCGCCTGCAACGACTTTTACGCACTTGGATGCGACAACAGTTTTGAGTAGAAAAATTACGGAACTCGGCATATATCCTGCTGTGGATCCATTGGATTCTACTTCGCGTATATTGGATCCTGCCGTAGTCGGTGACGCGCATTACAACTGTGCACAGCGTGTAAAGCAAATTCTCCAGAAGTATAAGGAACTGCAGGATATTATTGCAATTCTTGGTATGGACGAATTGTCTGACGAGGACCGCTTGACAGTAAATAGAGCAAGACGCGTTCAGCGTTTCTTGAGCCAGCCGTTTACCGTAGCTGAGAAATTTACCGGTGTTCCTGGTGTGATGGTACCCATTGACGAAGTCATCAGAGGATTTAATATGATACTTGATGGTGAAGTTGATGATTTGCCAGAACAGGCATTCTTGAATGTTGGTACAATTGACGAGGCGATAGAAAAGGGTAAGAAACTCATGGCGCAAGCTTAATTCTTACACGTTAAATAGACAACAATAATGAAAGTAACCATAGTATCTCCGGAGAAAACACTCTATGAGGCTGAGGCTGATGGCGTAAAATTCCCTGGTGCGTTAGGGCAATTTGAGGTGTTGAATGGGCATGCTCCAATAATATCTGTATTGGAAGCAGGTGATATAGAATGCAAAGGTCCATCTCCCTTCAAGATCTCTATAAGCGGTGGATTTGTAGAAGTTGAGAACAATGTTGTATTGGCGTGCGTTGAGAAATAATCATCGTGCAGTAACAAGAACAATATCGTAATTTCTATCATTTCCTTCGGCTGAATCTAAGACAATGAAAACACTACATGAATTAAAACGCGAGGCAATAATAAGTAAGGTCATCTGTATGGTGGCAGCTTTCGCTTTGGTCAATTTGGCAGAATTGATGCTTGCTACCAAGGATGCCATGATGCATTTATTGCCCCCAATATTTTTAGTTGCCTTGCTCTTTATCCTACTGGATTGTGGCGCGTGTAATATATACACGTATATAATGAAGCAGGGCGGCAAGAGAGCCATAGGCTTTTATCTTATCGATAAAGTTGTTCGACTCGTTTTTGTAGTGTTTCTGATTATTGTCTATGCTTTAGCGGACTGTAGTAGTCTGTTGGCATTTTCAATGAGTCTATTGGCATTCTATCTTGTGAGTATGGTTACTTCGATCATATTCTATGTCAAGGTAGAGCAAAACTTAAGTAAGAAGCAATGAAATACTTCAAAATCAGAAATTTATTCCGTGCAGTACTCCTGTTGTGCTTATTCTTCACAATGTCATTTTCGCTGTGTGCTTCAAATGAAGGCTCGGCAAGTGGCGTAGACGTGAAGGAAATAGTACTTGGGCACATGAGTGATGCATACGAATGGCACATAACCACATGGAATGGCCACCATATATCTATCCCTTTGCCTGTGATAGTAAAGGGAGAATCCGGTGGCTGGCACGTATTCAGTTCGGAGCGTTTCCATGATAGTACAAATGGTACATTTGAAGGGTTTTACCTTGACGAGACACACAATGGTAAGATATATGAACATCTTGCAAATGGGCAGAATGTGCGTCCTATAGATTTGAGCATCACTAAAAATGTTGTGCAAATATGGATTGTCGTTTTGCTAATGGCCGTTATATTCATTAGTTCAGCACGATGGTATAGAGGGCGTCAGGCAGGAGACAAAGCTCCTGGTGGTTTTGTCGGTTTGGTGGAGATGTTTGTAATGTCCATCAACGACGACTTAATTCGTCCCTCTGTCGGCGAGAAACACTACAAGCAATATGCCCCTTTCTTGCTTACAGCGTTTTTCTTCATTTTCATCACGAACCTGTTAGGACTTCTTCCAATTTTTCCGGGTGGCGCAAACATAACCGGAAATATAAACATAACATTTGTGTTGGCAATGTTCACCTTGTTGTTGGTCAATGTATTCGGCAATAAGGAATATTGGATGGAAATTCTATGGCCTCCAGTGCCAACCTGGTTGAAGTGTCCGGTGCCTATGATGCCTGTAATCGAACTCTTCGGTATATTTACTAAGCCGTTTGCTCTTATGGTACGTCTGTTCGCAAATATGATGGGTGGACACGCAATCATATTGTCGCTCACTTGTGTCATATTCATTACATGCCAACTTGGAGCGGTAATAGGCACACCGCTAACAATCGTTAGTTTTGTGATGATGGTGTTCATGAATTGTCTTGAACTTTTGGTTGCTTTTATACAGGCTTACGTATTTACCATGTTAAGTGCTGTATTTATAGGGCTTGCACACACTGAACACTCTCATGAATAATCAAATACAATAATAACCCATAAATTTATAACATTATGACTATTTTACTTGCTTTGTTAGAAGCTGCAGGACTTGCAAAGTTGGGTGCCGGTATTGGTGCCGGTATTGCTGCTATTGGTGCAGGACTCGGCATTGGCCGAATTGGTAGTGCCGCAATGGAGGCTATTGCCCGCCAGCCTGAGTCAACAAGCGACATTCGTGCAAACATGATCATCATTGCTGCACTTGTTGAAGGTGTTGCTTTGTTTGCAGTTATTGTTTGCTTGCTTTGTCTTTTCCTCTAAGATTGGTTTATTGTGGTTTATGAATTGGGCGTGGAAGCATGCATCTCTGAATATGCATCGCTTTCAAAACCAATTCATAAGCTACATACCTATTACATGAAACAATTAAAAGCATTGTTATGCAGTCAATCAATTTGCCATCCATACTAACTCCTGATTTCGGCTTGTTATTTTGGATGCTCTTGGCTTTTCTCGTTGTATTCTTTTTAATGGCCAAATTTGGATTTCCTGTCATTACAAAGATGGTGGAAGAGCGCAAGAACTATATTGATGAGTCCTTGCAAAAAGCACATGAGGCTAACGAACGGCTTGCTGGCATAAAACAAGAAAGCGAGCGGTTGTTGGACGAGGCGCGTGCTCGTCAAGCAGAAATACTGAGCCAGGCTAAAGCCACAGGTGATAGCATCGTGCGCGAAGCACGTGAAAAAGCGCAAGACGAAGGATCAAAACTCTTGCAAGAGGCCAAAGCCCAAATCGCGGTGGAAAAAGAAAATGCACTTCGCGACATCAGACAAACTGTTGCAGATCTTTCTATTGTTATAGCAGAGAAAGTCGTTCGACAGAAGTTGTCAAATGATGTTGAGCAGCAAAAACTTGTTGAGCAGATGCTTGACGAAGTCTGCAAAGGCTAAAAATAGAAAGGAATACGGCAAACGCAACGCCTCCTTTGAGTGAGGCAACAAAAATGTCGGCAATTTCTTTATTGAAACAATAGTAAAATATGGATTTAGGCATCATATCTACGCGATACGCTAATGCGTTGTTGCTTTTTGCCGAGGAAAAAGGTGAAACCAAGCAAGTCTATCAAGAGACCACAACATTGGCCCACTCTTTCTTGGCTGTACCTGCATTACAACAGGCCATGACAAATCCAGTTCTGTCTGTCGAGTGTAAGTCAAGATTACTGTTGACTGCTGCATGCGGTGAACAGCAACCATCGGCTTCTCTTAAGCGCTTTGTGCAACTTGTTGTAAACAAAGCGCGTGCAGATATTATGTTGTTTGTGGCTCACTCCTATGGCACCCTTTATCGTAAGAAAGAACACATGATAACCGCCAGGTTAGTTGTGCCAACTGCCATACAGCCAAATCTGAAGGAAAAGTTGCAGCAGATGGTCGAAAACAGAGCACATTGTAAGGTAGATTTCAAAGTCGATGAGGATGCCTCTATTGAAGGTGGCTTTATTTTGGAGTACGACACTTACAAGCTTGATGCGAGTGTGCGTACGCAACTTTCCCAAATTAAACGAGAACTAATTTAATAAATATAAGAATTAAATGTCCAACAATATAAAACCCAGTGAAGTAAGTGGTGTACTCTTGCGCGAGCTTCAAGATGTCAATACAGATGTCAAGTTTGAGGAAGTGGGCGTTGTTCTTTCTATTGGTGATGGCGTTGCCCATATATATGGCCTTACCAATGTGACTGAAAACGAACTTATCGAATTTGAAAATGGTGTAATGGGTGTTGCCATGAACCTCGAGGAGGATAACGTGGGCGCAGTGTTGCTCGGATCTTCAGAGGGCATCAAAGAAGGTCAAAGTGTTAAACGAACCAATAAAGTTGCATCTATAGAGGTTTGTGATGGCATGTTGGGCCGTGTAATAGATCCTCTTGGAAATGCAATCGATGGTGGCAAGGCCATAGAAGGGAAGAAATATTTGATGCCATTGGACCGTAAAGCGCCAGGTGTCATATTCCGTCAGCCCGTAACGCAGGCTTTGCAAACAGGATTGAAGAGTGTCGACTCAATGATACCTATAGGCCGTGGACAGCGTGAATTGATTATTGGCGATCGCCAAACGGGTAAAACTGCTATTGCCATTGATACTATTATCAATCAAAAAGACAATTACGCTGCAGGCGATCCTGTATATTGCATCTATGTAGCCATAGGTCAGAAAGCCTCAACAGTTGCCAATATCGTCAACACTTTGAAGCAGGCTGGCGCATTAGATTATACCATCATTGTCAGTGCCACTGCCGGTGAGCCTGCTGCTATGCAGTACTATGCGCCTTTTGCCGGTGCAGCCATTGGTGAGTACTTCCGAGATAGAGGTATGCACGCTTTGGTAGTTTATGATGATTTGTCAAAACAAGCTGTTGCCTACCGTGAGATTTCGTTGATACTTCGTCGTCCTTCTGGTCGTGAGGCTTATCCTGGTGATGTATTTTATTTGCATTCTCGTTTGTTGGAGCGTGCAGCCAAGATAAACAACCAGCAAGAGGTGGCTGAAAAAATGAATGACCTTCCCGAGTGTCTGAAGGGAGAGGTAAAGGGCGGAGGCTCTCTGACTGCTTTGCCTATTATCGAGACGCAGGCTGGTGATGTATCTGCCTATATTCCTACAAATGTGATTTCTATTACAGATGGTCAGATATACCTTGACTCCAACCTCTTCAACCAAGGATTCCGTCCAGCCATTGACGTTGGTATATCTGTAAGTCGTGTAGGTGGTTCGGCCCAGATTAAGAGTATGAAAAAGGTTGCTGGTACGCTAAAAATAGACCAAGCTCAATATCGCGAGTTAGAGGCTTTCGCTAAATTCTCTTCTGATATGGACCCCGTAACAGCAATGACAATCGATCGTGGCCGCAAAAACAATCAGCTGCTTATTCAGGCTCAATACAGCCCGATGCCGGTTGAAGAACAGGTTGCGGTATTGTATTGTGGTACTCATGGTTTGCTGAAGGACGTCAATATTGACAAGGTATGCGACTTCCAGGAAGCATTCCTCCAAGTTATGCGTTCACAGTATGCCGACTCTGTATTGGCAAAGCTACGTGAAGGCAATCTTAGCGATGAGGTTTGCCAGACAATAGAGAAGGTGGCTGCCGACATTGCAGGACAATATAAAGCGTAAGTTATATGGCCTCACTTAAAGAAGTAAAAACACGAATAGCCTCTGTAAACAGCACACGTAAAATTACAAGTGCTATGAAGATGGTTGCTTCGTCCAAGCTCCATCGTGCGCAGCAAGCTATTGAAAGTATGCGGCCTTACGAGCGGCAACTTACTCGTATTATGTCCACGTTTGTAGGCAGTATGGAGGGTGAGGTTGACACAGCATATGCAGCCCAACGCGATGTAAAGCGTGTTGTTATTGTTTTGTTTACCTCAAACTCTTCGTTATGCGGCGGCTACAATGCCAATGCAGTAAAGGCTTTTGTAAAAAAGGTTGAAGAATATCGAAGCCGCAATATCGAGGTTTGCAGAGTCTATGCAATGGGTAAAAAGGCTGCTGAGGCCGTTGGTAAACTCAAGAATTTTGATTTGGTAGACAAGAGCGCGTTGTTAGACCATCCCTCATATCAAGAGGCTGCAAAGGTAGCCTCCGAACTAATGGATCTCTATGTTAAGGGTGATATTGATGAGGTTGATTTAATATATCATCATTTCAAAAGTGCTGGCACACAGATTCTGACAACGGAAACATTCTTGCCTATAGATCTGCACGCAGATTCAACAGAGGAAGGTGCTACCAACAATCTGAATTTTATAGTAGAGCCATCTATGGGTGATATTGTAAATCAGTTAATACCAAAGTCGCTCCATCTGAGGTTGTACACTGCTTTGTTAGACAGTCTTGCAAGCGAACATGCAGCGCGTGTGATAGCCATGCAGGTGGCAACAGATAATGCTGACGACTTGTTACGCGAACTGACACTTACCTACAATAAGACGCGTCAGCAGGCCATTACCAATGAGCTGCTTGACATAGCAGGTGGAAGTGCAGCGCAGCAGTAAAATCGTGGAATATTGTTGCTGGCAAAACTTTTTATAAGATCATAAATTGGGATTGATACCTCTTAATGGGGTATCAGTCCCAACTTTTGATTACTCGTTGGTGTAATGAAAGTAAGCATCCCGTGCAGGCCATATTGTATAAAACAAATGTCGTTGAACTCGGTAAAAGTTAATATTGAGCGAAGTCATGCATTTTACAGCCTTATATCATTTTTTCTGATGCCTTCACTCAGCATCTGTGCAGGCATAAACTCCTTCATGCTGTCGATAATGGTATTGAGCATTCGCTCTTTGACAAAATCTTTTCTGATGTATAGGGATATGCGTCTTTGAGAAAGATAATTTCCTTCTATTTTTCTAACATTCTTACGTTGTGCTTCGCTTAAGAAGTTGAGGTGCATTTCGGGAATGATGGTGAAGCCTCCATTTTCGTCCACGATACGAATCAAAGTCTCTATGCTGCCAGCCTCATAGATGTGTTGCCCTTTGCTTCGTGCTTTACAGAAGGAGAAGGCGCTATTGCGAAGGCATTGTGCTTCTTTCATAATCCACATATTCTCGTGTTCCAGATTTTCTGGTTTGAACACGGGCAATTTACGCCAACAGTCTTCCGATAAATACACATAGAAGCGTTCTGTGTAAAGTGGAATTTCTAATACTCCTTTATTCAGAATATCAGAGGCAGAAATGCCAGCATCTATTTCTCCATTTTGTAAGGCATTAAGCATTTCTTCTGATTTTCTCTCTTGTATGGAGAGACTTACTTCTGGGTATTTTTTTCTGTAATGCTTGATAAATTGGGGAAGAATGTAAGGAGCAATGGAGGGACCTACGGATAGAGACAAAGAATTGCCTATCTGGTTTTTTTCTTCGGCAACGAGTTCTGTAATCTTTTCTGCCTCTATTAGCGTTTTTTGGGCCTGAATAATGATTTTCTCTCCTGCGCTCGTCGGTGTAACCTGTTTGTTGGAGCGATCGAAGATGCGCACGTCGAGTTCATCTTCTAATTTCTGCAGCATGGTGCTGAGTGTAGGTTGGGAGATGTTACACGAATCAGCCGCCTTCGCAAAGTTGCGAAAGCGGTTGATTGCTATGATGTATTTGAGTTGTTGCAGATTCATCTTGTTTTGAGTCTACAGATTAATTGTGTCATGTTGCCCATTGGGCAGAACACGCACCAGGTCCTTGGTCGATAGATAATGGTGAGCAGAACGCCCACAATCAGTGAGGTGAGCATGATGCCATAGAGTCCGAAGGCAAACTGTGCTTTCCATGGCTCAATCTCCACAGGATAAGCCCAATGCCATGGCACGTTAAAAGTCCATAGCAGATGAATGGTTTGATGTAGATCTTCAGCTCCTTTTGCAACCATTGTGGTGAGGATAATCATCTGCATGAAGAAGAACATGAAAAACAGTAGAAAACCATGGCGGAATAATTTAGATGAGAGCCATCTTGGTGCCACTTTCTTACGCGACCAACCCATGTTGTTCCCTATTTGCAAGAAGAGTTGTCCTCTTCCGCAATAGTTGTTGCAATATCCTTTACCGCCACCAAATATAGCCATTATCAGCGGTATAAGAAAGCAGATGACTCCGAGCCATGCGAATACGATGTTGAAAAATCCGAGAGTAAAATATGTGGCTGATACGAGCCACATGTAGTCACTCCATTTTTTATTTTTCTGTTTTGCCATACGAGTCGAAATTAAGATATTAAGCAGGTTGCCTTAACACTTTGTGCATCACTCCCGCCGGACAGTTCTTCTCGCAGATTCCGCAGCCGATGCACTTGTCCTCATCTATTTGGGCATAGCATCCCTTGTAGATACTGATAGCATCCTTAGGACATACCTTAACGCAAACCCCGCATGCTACGCAGCGGTCTTGCTCATTAATCGCTTTATATTTAGTCATGTCGTTGGGTGTAAGTATCTGAGATATAAGTCATTTATGGATATCGTATTCTTCCAGAACCTCTTCTAAAAAATCAGATGCATCAGCTACGCAAAGAGGGCATTCGCGAAGTATTTTTCCTGTGTCCACGCCTTTGAGCAATTTGCATTGTGTAGCTCCATTGCGTTGCCTGAATTTTTCCATAATTTGTCTCATTCCTTTGATTGATTTTGTCTTGTCCTGGGTGGCGAGTCCGAGTACGATGCCGGCTCCGACGAGGGCTCCGCAAGTTCCCTCCATATTACCCATACCTGCCGCAAAGGCATTGCCTGCATTCTTAATGTCCCCTTCGTCTATGCCAGTGAAGTCGTGGTATGTGCAGAGTACAGCTTGTGTGCAATTATGTGAACCACAACGTTTCTTTTCTGCTGCAATTCCTTTTCTTGTTTCCATAATGTCTTGTCCTTTTATTTATTGCTTTACGGGTACAAAAGTAACGATTTTATAATAGATAAACCAAAAGATGTTAGCTATCTATCAATAGATAAAACCTATTATTGCTATACTCGGAAGTCTTACTATATACTTGAAAATATGAAACTGGACGGTAGACTATGCTCCTCCAAAATGATCTCTTTTTCGTAGCATGAGGATATAAACATACTTGTTGGTAGTCTTAAGAGTGTGTAATTTCGCATCATGAACTGTTGGAATAGATAGTGTGAATTAAGATTCATATGAAAGTTTGTTCAATGGTAAGTGTAGGCGGCAGTGTATAAAGCCTTATGGTCATCATCAGAATGTAAGCATAGCGTATCTACAATGGCATGCCAGATTGCAAAAAGCATCGCGTTGTATTAATATTTGAATAAGTTAGCTGCATATTCTTGAGGGAATAAACCTAAATCCGTATTTTTGTATATGGTAAGTGGGTGTAAAAAATTATTCAATATGAACTTGTGCAACAAACAATGCGCCAGTATATATATAACTAATATTGAACATGATGATATAAACTATATTCGAAGACCTACCTAACGATTAAATCATATAGCCATGAGCGTTTGCGTAACAATAAGAACGGAGAAGAAACTTCGGCCAAATGTCTATCTGAAGTATTTGGCCGAGAATGGAGAACATATTGTGGTGACTTCTGATGAATACCCGTCAGTCAAGTTTGGAACTCACCAAAAGGCCATTAGGGGCATAGAAGTGAATAAGGAAGATTATGGGCTTGAAGTGCGTGTTTGCTCATTCTCTTCAACGGCAGATTATCAACTGTTTGCCAAGACTGTCGATGCCTTGATGATACTGACTGGTGACAAGGCTTATCTTGAAGATGACGACGAAACGGAAATCACAGAGCCATTAGCGAAGTTTAACGATGAATGGATAGAGAAGCAGCATGAATCAAGTTTTAGGGTGACTTGTGCTTTGATCAATCGCAGCGGGCAGTATATTGTGATGTATGGCTTGTTCTGCCACTTCTGCCTGGGGCCGAAGCTCTATTCAGGCTTTGACATTTCCTTAACTGGCGATTATGAAAGGGATAATGCGAATAGACTGCTGGAAAACCTTTGTGAGATGCAATGGCTTTGTGCCAATCTGGAAGATACCCATACTCGCATGGTTATTCCCTCACCCATAGGAGGTGTAGAAGAAGGATTATCCGTATCTATGATTTGTGTGAAAGATGGCGAGGTTGGTAAGTTTGACTATATTCCGGAAGCGAACTTGTTGGGCATTATGGATATGGACGATGAAGAAGTTGCGCCCGTCTTCATTCCGTTCAGAGAGGTGTGGAAGATACTTCCCAAGGATGTGTTTACTCCTTTGGATGAGTTGCAGTACCTAAGAAAAGGTGAGGTTACCTTGGACATGGTCCACGAAATGATGGAAAGAGCTCGCCACCTGCAACCTAATGACTTGCACTATAAACCGACCTATCCTGGAGCAGGATTTGACGAAGCGCAACATACATTCATCCTAATGTGGAATCCGAACATATCGAGCTTGTCGCTTGGTGACCATATTTGGAATATAGCAAATATGTACGCCGAATACTTCAACTGGAGTGTTTGGGAACACGAAAAGGCTAAATGCGGTGACAGATTTTTCCTTGTTTGTGTTGGAAAGGGAGACACAGGTATTGTGATGAGTGGTGTTTTTGATTCTCATCCTTATGAGGCCAAAGACTGGAGCGGCAAGGGGTTCTACATGGACATGCTTCCTAATGTCATCCTTGAACCCGGCTTCGCTCCCATGGTGACAACGGAAGAGTTACAGAAGGCTATTCCTTCTTTTGACTGGACTGGTGGTTATTCCGGCCGTCTGCTGTCACAGGAAGATGCCCAGAAGTTGGAAATACTATGGTCATGCTTCTTGAAAAAGAACGAAGACCGCATTGACGGTGAGACATTTAATGTCAATAGACATGTGACTTTTAATAACTGATCGAGCAAATATTTTATATGAAACCAACAAAGAATCGGGCGTTTTGCATAGGTCGTCAAAAACAGAAGATGTTATCTACAAACAACGTGTGATAGAATTATAGGTCGGTACGTCTTTTGCCTTAGGTGTCCTTATCGTTCGAGAAATCCACACGGCAATGCTGTGTTCTGCCTGTCTTTGCGCGATTTGCAACGTGGAAAACCAACGGTTTTCGTGTTGCGGAAAAAGTTGGCATAGAAGATATATATTGAAAACCAAGGGTTGCTATGGCTACCACGCATTTGAAAGCTCCTAAGCTAAAGACTTAGGGGCTTTCAAATGCACTTTCTATAAAATGATGTAGAGAAGCCAATGCGCTATTATGCCATGTCGTTGCATTGTTCTGCTAACGTGTGACCAAGCTGGCGAGCACTCTGCAAATCGTTTCCTGTAACGCCCTGTTTCCATTCAACGGGTGAGGCTACCAAGTGCATCTTTATCTTCTCGTTGTATGCCTCCATTGCCTTGACGGCCTGGCTGCTCCATGTAAAGCCGCCAAATAATGCCAATTCGTGCTGACCGACGTTGCGACCAGCAAGGCGGCGCATGAGGTCGTCGACAACGGGGAACAGTCCGCCGTTGTAAGTAGGGCTGCCAATCGCTAAAGCCTTGTAGCGGAAAATGTCGGCAAGCACCTGCGAAATGTCAGATACACTTAGGTTATGTACAACAATCTTCTTCATTCCAGCCTCGGCCGCACCCTCACAGACTGCTTCCGCCATGCTTGCTGTGTTGCCATACATCGAGCCGTAGCACACCACCAGTCCTTTCTCAGTCTGTCCGGTAGCAAGTCGTTGATAGGTGGCAATGGCCTGCGGTATTAGTTCTGTCCACACGGGGCCGTGTGTTGAACATATCATTTTAACAGGCACGTTGGCCAATTTTTTGAGCCCAGCTTGCACAGGTGCACCGAATTTGCCTAAGATACACGCATAATAGCGTTCCATTTCGGCCCAATATGGCGCTACCTCCATTTGTGTGTCAATCACGTGTCCATTCAACGCGCCAAAGCAACCAAAGGCGTCGCCTGAGAAAAGTGTGCCGTTTGTTGTGTCGAAAGTCATCATTGTTTCAGGCCAATGCAGCATGGGAGTCAGATAGATTTTTAGTTCATGATGCCCCAAGGTGAGCGTGTCGCCATCGGCCACACAAACATCGTCATCAGCGGTAGCATCATAAAAGCCTTGCACCATTTGCATGGTTTTCTTGTTCCCCACCAGCTTTATGCCAGGGTAGTACTTGCGTATCAGTGCTATTGACCCCGAGTGGTCGGGTTCCATGTGGTTGATAATCAAATAGTCGATAGGCCGGTCTGCGATAACAGTCTTGATCTTTTCGATGTATTCGCCAAAAAATGCAACGTCAACTGTATCAACCAAAGCTACTGCATCATGGTCAACTATAAGATAAGAGTTGTATGATACTCCATAGGGTAATGGCCATAGGCCCTCAAATCGATGTTTGGTGCGATCGTTTACACCAACGTAGTATACATTGTTGTTTATGCGCATAGTAAATATATAAGTAGGTATTCAATTTTATTTTATGGTATGTAGACGCTATTTTCACATAGCAGACACATTTTCGGGTGCATCTGTTATAGTGCAAACCGAGAGCAGAGAGTCAAGCTTGCTTGAACTTTATGCCGAGGTGTAGCCTGTCTTATGCAAAGATAGTGCAAACCGAGAGCAGAGCGTCAAGCTTGCTTGAACTTTATGCCGAGGTGTAGCCTGTCTTATGCAAAGATACAAAACGACTTTTACATTTTGTGCATCAGGCGTTGGCTATGTCGTGGTAAATGCCGAAATTAGCAAACGAAAAGAGTTATTATTTACATTTTAGTAACGTTAATCCCTGGCTGAACTTTGTTGGCAGAAGACGCAGACGGTCCGAAGTGTAAGGTGATATATGAATATGGAAACAGATAAAAAGCATATTGAGGTTGTGGCGGCTGTAATAGTAAGCGGTCGCAAGGTCTTTGCCACTCAGCGAGGTTATGGCGAATGGAAGGATTGGTGGGAATTTCCTGGTGGTAAGGTCAAAGTAGGCGAGTCCTTGTCCGATGCTTTGCAACGCGAGATAAACGAGGAACTTGCTACCGAGGTCAATGTAGGTGACGAGTTGGCCTGTGTGCAATACGACTATCCGCGTTTCAGGTTGACCATGCACTGCTTTGTTTGTACATTTGCGGGGAATTCCCCCATATTGTTAGAGCACGAGTCAGCCTGTTGGCTCAGTGCAGATAATCTGCACGATTTGAAGTGGTTGCCTGCTGATGCAGCGATACTGAACAAGGTGGCGCACTTGTTGCAACAAATTGAAGAATAAAAGCGTGTCCTACGAAACAATAACAATACAAGTAAGTATATATGTGGTATAGAGACGTTCAATACAAGTTGTTGAATATCACTTGTTCGTTTCAATACTACAAACTTAAATCTACAAAATGAAACTTCACGAGGGTGTATACGAAAATCTAATAACCGGTCATTTACAAGCATCTATGAATCAAGCCACCGATGAGGGGCTTGTGTGTATGAAAGCAGATATTGACACGGCAGAAACGCCTACCATGTTGGCAGATCACATTCGCAACATGGTTTCAAACCGATTGTCAGATGAGAACTTGACAGTTGAGGAACGTGTGCATTTTGCGAACAGATTGATAGAATACATAGGCGAAGCTGATGATTTCAGTGTGGTAAATGAACGCCAGATGTTGTCGTCAGTTGTGTCAAAGCAAGAGGAGGTCGAACTTCGTGCTACGGGCAAGGATCTTGTGCGCCCGTTAACAGGCTTTCGTACAAGCAGCCTTTTTACCGGTGGACAAGGCAGTGTGCCGTTGAATGCCGAAATAGAACGCGACATTGAGAGTGCTGACAACATTTATCTGATTGTTTCGTTCTTGAAAATGTCTGGGCTTAATCTTATATACGACAAACTCAAGCGTTTCTGTCAGTGCCGTGGTCACAAATTACGCGTAATTACCACAACTTATTGCGGTGTGACAGAGGCTAAGGCTGTAGAAAGATTGGCAGAATTGCCCAACACTGAAATCAGGATATCGTATAATGCCCGTATTGAACGTTTGCACGCCAAATCATATATATTCGAGCGAGACTCGGGTTTCAGTACAGCCTATATAGGCTCCTCCAATTTGTCGAAGTCGGCCCAAACTGATGGTTTGGAGTGGAATGTAAGGGTGACCAATGTTGAAAATCCGCATATAATAAAGGCTGCACTTGCTACTTTTAATTTGTATTGGAACAGTCATAACTTTGAAGATTACAGGTTGGGTGGTGCCGAAAAATTGTACAGCGAGCTTGACAAGGAAAGGCATGGCAACAACCAATGTGGGCAGTCGTTGGCCAAGTATGAGTTGCTTCCGCATCAAAAACAAATATTGGAAAGGCTTGCTGCCTTACGTGTGAACGGTGTATCGCGCAATTTGGTGGTGGCTGCAACGGGAACAGGCAAAACTGTGATATCAGCTTTTGACTACAAGTTGTTTAGTGAGGGCAAAGTCGGTCATCACGCAAAACTGCTGTTTATAGCCCATAGGCAAGAAATACTACAACAGGCGCGGAATACGTATCGCAGTGTGATGAACGATGCCAATTTTGGTGAGCTTTGGACGGGCCAGTTCTCCCCACGAGGAGGAATCGGTCATTTGTTCGTATCTGTGCAGACGTTTAACTCCAAGTATGATGAGGTGTTCAGTGCACTTGATGCTACGTATTATGATTATATAGTAATAGATGAGGCTCATCACCTTGTAGCGGAGAGTTACCGGAAGGTAATAGAGCACTTCACCCCCCAGATATTGCTCGGTCTGACCGCGACTCCAGAAAGAATGGACGGTGTCAGCCTTAAGCCTGATTTTGAAAACCAGATAAGTGCAGAAATACGTTTGCCTAAGGCTCTTGACGAGGGATTGTTAACTCCATTCCAATATCTATGTATTAGTGATAATACGGACTTGACAGATGACGAGTTGATGCAAGGAAACAAGTATGTGGCAACTAAAATCACTGCGAGACTGTGTAATAATGAGCGCGTATCGCTCATTATAGACAGATTGCGCTACTATCTGCCTGACGAAAATCGATGCAAGGCTTTGGCATTTTGTGCCACGAAGGAGCATGCACGTTATATGGCTGAAAGGTTCAGAGCGTGTGGGTTAAAGGCTGATTACCTTACGGCAGATAGGGATAGCGAGCGCGATACGCTTAAAAAGCAACTTTCGAGTGGACACATCAACTATCTGTTTGTTGTGGATATGTTTAACGAAGGTATCGACATTCCGGCTGTCGACACAGTGTTGTTTCTTCGTCCAACGGAGTCACCAGTCATTTTCATGCAGCAGTTAGGGCGCGGTCTGCGTTTATATCCGGGCAAGCAGCTACTTACAGTGTTTGACTTTGTAGCGCAACTAAATCAGAAGTATGATTATGCCAGCCGTTTCCGCAACTTGCTAACTCATACAGAAAGCAGCATTATTGAGCAGGTAAAAAATGGTTTCACGTTTTTACCCCATGGCTGTACCATTCACATGGAGGAGAAAGCGCAGCAATATGTGCTTGATAACATTAAGCGGGCGCTATATGACAAGCGGCGCTTGGTGCGCGAGCTAAGTGGTTATGACCATGTGCCAACACTTGGTGAGTTTGTGGAGAGTAATGGGCAAGATGTGCGTGTGATATATAGAGCGAATATGTGTTGGACGCAACTCAAGCGTGAGGCGGGCTTGTGTGATTATCAAGACGATGCTTGGTCGAGAAGAATAGGAAAGGGTATAGGTAATTTGCTCCATGTTAATAGCCTCGCATATTTGTCTTTTGTGCATAGAATTGTACTGTCAGTTGACCCCATAGAGGTGACTGATGACTGTGAGGAAGCTTATGTGCTAATGCTTTACTATGCTTTATTTCAAGAAAGTGTAGATAAACTTGGCTTTAAGAATGTTGCAGAGGCTTTGCAGCAGGTCAGAAAATATCCGCTTCTTGTAAAAGAATTAGTTGAACTGACTGATTACCTTATGAGCAACATAGACGTGCGTACATTTAGTGTGGGTGAGGGATTGCCGCCGGCCTTAGAACAATATGCACGTTATACCCGTGAGGAAGTGTTTATTATATTTGGACGACAAACGGCCGATAAAAAGATGAGAGGGTGTGTGTCGGGTGTTTTTGCCATTAAGGAGTTGAATACAGAGTTGTTGTTCGTAACATTAAACAAATCGGACAAGGATTTTTCGCCTTCTACTATGTATGATGACTATGTGGTGAGTGAAACACAATTTCATTGGAAATCGCAAAATACCGACACACATGAAGGGCGCGGCAAGCGTTTTGTGGAACAGTCTGTAAACAAAAAGAAATTTGTGCTGTTCGTACGCGAGAGCAAGCGTGATGCCTGGGGCAATACAAGTTCGTTTTATTGTTTTGGGCTGGTAGATTATATCTGCTCGCGTGACGACAGACCTATGAGCATCGATTGGCGTATGCACCAACCCATACTTCCACAATTTGTAAGTGCGGTATAGAGTTAAATGGCTTGAAATCATAAAATCAATATTATTATGTATACAGATAACCTTTCAGTTGCTAAACGAACAATAGTCGGTGTGCAATTTTTGTTCGTGGCATTTGGTGCAACAGTGCTTGTACCGCTGCTTATTGGCATCAATCCTGCTACGGCTTTGTTCACAGCAGGCTTGGGCACGTTTTTATTCCATATAATAACAAAGGGCAAAGTACCGATATTTCTCGGTAGTTCGTTTGCATTTATAGCGCCTATTATGGCTGCAACAAAGCAATGGGGCTTGCCTGGCACTTTGGCCGGTTTGACATCGGTGTCGTTAGTTTACTTTGCGATGAGTGCGTTGGTAAAATGGCAAGGAAAGAAATTGATTGACCGTATATTTCCGCCAGTGGTGGTTGGTCCTGTCATAATATTGATAGGTCTGTCTTTGTCTGGCAGCGCTGTGAATATGGCAAAGGATTGTTGGGTATTGGCTTTTGTGTCTCTGTTAACAGCAGTAGGTGTATTGACATTTTGTAAAGGCATGATGAGGTTGGTGCCGATTATAAGCGGTGTGATTGTAGGCTATATCGTTGCGGTTTGCATGGGCAAAGTGGATTTTAGCGGCGTGGCCTCGGCTTCATGGATAGCCTGTCCTGTGGCTTTTGACACACTGAAGCATTTTGAATGGAGTCCTTTCCTGTACATGATTCCTGTAGCAATAGCACCTGTAATTGAACATATAGGCGATGTTTATGCTGTTGGTGCTGTTGCGCAGAAGGATTTTGTAAAGGAACCAGGTTTACATCGCACAATGTTGGGAGATGGCGTGGCTTGTCTGACCTCTGCTGTATTGGGCGGCCCGCCCGAAACAACATATTCAGAGGTAACGGGAGCAATGTCTATTACTAAAATTACGAGTCCTGCTGTGATAAGAGTTTCAGCTGCAACAGCAATATGCTTTTCGATTGTCGGAAAGTTGAGCGCCTTGTTACAAAGCATACCGCAGGCCGTTTTGGGCGGAATTATGTTGTTACTTTTTGGAACGATAGCCAGTGTCGGTGTGCAAAATCTTATTCAGCGTAAGGTAAATATGAGTGATACGCGTAACGTTATCATTGTATCAATTATGCTGACAATGGGATTAGGTGGTGCCGTGTTATCCTCTGGCAATTTTGCAGTGTCTGGTATTGGCCTTTCTGCGATAATTGGTGTCATACTTAATTTGATCCTGCCTAAAGAAAAAAGCGAAGAACATGATGAAGCTACGAAATGATTAGTCCCTTTAAGAAATAAGACGAACATGTAATATTATAAAGTAACTCAAACGCAAATGAAACTATTAAATGCTTTACTTGCAACAGCAGTGCTATTGAGCGCTTGCCAAGCAGAACAAGACGGCGAACTGCAAATAAGCGGCAGCAAGTCAGACTTCAGTCAAACGACAGTTAGCAACAGTACGAATGGTGTGGCTTTTCCCGAGCCTGATGCTTCGGTGGCATTTGGTTCAAACACAGCGCAAGCCGTGTGGCAAATACTGCAAAAGGTAGATCCGAAACAAGCCACGGTAATGGGCGAAACACAGATCAGCGATGCGCAATATGCTGAGATCAAGACCTTTGTAGATGCTAATTTGAAGGACGAAACAGATTATAAGACGTATCTCAACATCTTTCAGTGGATTGTAAAGAATGTAACATACGCTTACAATGGTGATGCGTATTTGTACCCGTATGATGTGTTCAAGTACAAGCGTTGTATTTGCCAGGGATATGCTAATTTGCTCAAAACGATGTGTCTCACTCAGGGCATACCCTGTTTTGTAGCAAATGGTTGGCTCAGCACAATAGGCGGCCATGCGTGGAATTATGTCTACGCGGGTGGTGATTGGTATGTTAGTGACCCTACAAATAACTGTGATTACAAGGCTGCTAACGTTGATGGTTATAAGAACCAACTAATACCGCTACGTATGGATTTTTCGCTTTTTGAAGATGACGCATGTATTTATAATTTCCTGAATGGTGCGCTAAATGTTTCAGAAGTCAAGAATACCGATGCTTCCGTTGTAACGATCCCCTATAGTATAAACGGATTGCGAGTGACTTCATTCCAACCAAATGTAAAACTACCGGAGAATGTTTCAACGCTTATAATAGGTGCGAACATCTCCACATTTGGTGATAGTCCGTCAAGTTTGAATTGGGCTTGTGGCAATTTGGAAGAAGTTGTAGTCGATCCGCGCAATAATGATTTTGACTCATACAAGGGTGTGGTATACCTGCGAGCTAATGACGCGTACCCTTATTTTATTCCGGCTGGTATCCGACGGATAGAGTTGCGTCCGATGAAGGTAATGGATAAAAACGTGATAACCATGCTTGACAAACTTGAAGAGATTGTAATAGCCGATGGTACAGAACGCATAGAAGACTATGCTGTGGAGAATTGTCCGAATTTGAAACGTGTGTATGTGCCAAGTTCGGTAACTTATATCTCGTCTGATGCGTTCTCAAAGTGTGGAAACTATGAAATCATTCGTACGACGACTGGCATACACAATGTGAGATTATAAGTAGGTATTCAAATTTAGTTGACATGAATTGGCTAATACTGAGCATGATTATGTAAACTAATATTGAATACTTGCTTAATAGTGTGCAACGTATTAAAAAAGCAGTTGGTAGAAGGCTGTCATCTGACAGACAGCCTTTTACCAACTGCTTTTTATAGTTCCCATTTAACTCCTATGGCGAGCGAAAGCGTTTCACGCCATGGAAAATCCTTGTTAGTGGCTTTTGACACAATGTACAGGTCGCATGATGAGATTTCGTAATATACTAACACTGCTTGATGAAACAGACGCTTTCGTTTGGGAATGTTGTAACGCAATCTCTGTCCTAAGAATACATTGGAACGTATCTTTGTCGAAAATCCGTAATAGTGCTTCGGGTAGCGTGAGGGCTGATGTTTCCAAAAGTCTTCACCTGAAATGGTGTTAAAGAATATGCCGGTTGTTAGTGGTTCAATCTCCCATCTGGAGCTGATTTTGCAATGCCACGGAATATAACGCTCCTTTATGGTGAATGTCATGTGTGCTGTTTCGGAATGATATTTCGGCAAAAAACCTAATAGCAAATCGGTTTCCCAATGATGGTTTCTGCCATAGCGCCAACCCGCTCCCGCACTGAACATGCCAATGTTGCCAGCGTATTGAACGGTAGCTTGATTTGGAATAAGTTTGTTCCACCTTTTTATATATCTTTCATGGCGTAATTCGTACAGTGAGGGTGATTGTGCCTTTATGGTGTCATTACTTTGTGCGTAGGTGGTGGCACACATTAAAATACTGCATGCGAACATGAGTATGATTATGTGCAAGAGATGTTTAATATCGAACGACTTCGTAATCATAGTTTCCGCCTTTTATCGTGAAAATCAAATATTCGCGTGTTTTTGCAGAGCCGCATTCAAAATAATTCATACCATCGCCAAAGATGTCGTTAACGGTGCGATGGTGACCGTGTCCGCATAAGCAGAATAAAAGTTGAGGGTATTTTGATATCTCATATTCAAACACGTCGGCTACATTGTTGTTGAATTGGTCGGAATGTGGCATAGCATGCATGGCCACGATGGTATTTGTTATATGAGGTGAAATGCAGCTTTGGTCATCGCGTATAAAGGTAAAATCAGGAATGGCAGTTGAGTAGTCGTATTCGAAAGCATTCGTGTTGAGGCATACGAAATGCGTTTTTCCTGCATCGAAAGTGAAATTAGGATTGCCAAAGACATAACGGAAAGTGTCGCCTCCTGTTCCTAAGCAGTCGTGGTTGCCCAAGATGACGACATATGGTATACGTAATTTTTGTAGAATGTCACGTTGTAGGGTAAATTCTTTGGTTACGCCAAAATCTGAGATGTCGCCACAGTGTATGACAAAGTCGATGTCCGTTCTGTTATTTATGCTTGAAACAACATCTTTGGTTTCGTCATACCATCTTTGTGTATCACTTATAACCGCAAATTTTATGGAACTACGATTTGCGCATTGTTGTTTGATACGTTCACAATTCTGCTGATTGATGTTGTGCACACCATCAATTTTTGTGTCGTATGGGTGATAGTCTATCATGTCGCAAGCTACCATCAGGCTGCAACAAATGGCCAATATGCCGTCTTTTAATAAGTGCTGTATCATGTGTAGCAAGTAGTGTATGTATTTTGGGGGTTGCTAAGATCTTTACAAAAATACTTGAATTTGGCATATAGCTGTTGTCCTATATTTCTTATAGATTGCCAGATGGCGTGTTTAAGAACATATTTGTGGTATTATAGTATAAGGATTGATGGAAATGCTCTTATAGGTTCTGCGTGAAAAAATACAGAGGCCATAGATATGCACCTGACTTCACCACTTTTTGTGCCATTGAATAGCGCACCCAGGGTGTCGCTTCGCTTGCCCTGGACTTATAGAATTCATTGGGCCCGTTTTAGTTAAATACGAAACTTGAGTCATCTTATTACGTTCGTTCAACATGCTTACTACGTTCGAAGTAAACATGTATATCGGTCGTTCAACATGCTTACTACGTTCGATGTGGCATGACTTAGGCTTTGTCTTGAGCTTTCATCACTCCTACACGTGCATCACCTTTTCTTTTGACAACGGACGATCGCCGCCGTTATTCGAGCCGCATTTGCTAAATCCGAAAGTTGAGTAATTTATAAAAGGGCCAAGACGAGAAACCTGCGCTTGGGACTTTTACTATACTACAACAACTTACATGCCGAGCATCTTACATCTTACACTAATATGTTACAACTCATTGGTTATCAAGATTTTACTCAGTGTAAGATACTGCGAATTCCACCTACACACAACCTACACACCCCACATGCTGCCACACGGCACAAGCACGGGAGGGTGATACCTCGGCATAGGGGAGCAGAAAAGTCTGTTGCTCCGACATATTGTCCTACGTCCCTGTGGCGTAAAATCTACTGCATACATCCAAACCGACTGCGAGGCAGCGGGGTGTGATGTGTAAGATGTATGCAGGGGGGGTATGATACTTTGAACTTATCTTACACTCTTGAATTTTCTGAATATCAGCATGTTACGCATTAAAAGTGTAAGATGGCAGTGAAATCACACGCATTCTTTTACGAGTGGGCTGACGGGGAGTGGGCAAACTATAGTATAAGGATTGACGGAAATGCTCTGTAGGTTCTGCGTGATGAAAAAATATAGGGGCAATAGATATGCATGATTGTTGCATGTGCTATTGGCATGCAGCAATAAATGCGTATCTATTGCCCCGTGATATGTGGTGTAATAGGGAAGGTAAATATGTGTTTGCCCGTTTTTTAGAACAAGAAGTTGCGGAAGTCGTTGAATATGGCAAAGGCCATGAGCAAGAGCAACAATGTCATGCCGATTGTTTGGGCGCGCTCCATAAACTTGTCGCTTGGCTTGCGACGTGTAATGACTTCGATGAGGAGGAAAAATACATGTCCACCATCAAGCGCTGGTATTGGCAGTATGTTCATAAAGGCGAGCATGAGAGAAATGAATGCCGTAAGTTCCCAAAAACGGCACCAGTCCCATGTTGTGGGGAACAGGCTGCCTATTGCGCCAAACGAGCCTACGCTCTTTGCACCATCGGCAGTAAACAGATATTTGAGGTCGTCAACGTAGCCTGCCAATACTTCCCACCCGTGTGCGAAACCTGCCGGTATGCTTTGGAGGGCAGTGTAGTGGCGTGTTATACTCTTATAGTCGTTTGTCAGGGGGTTGTACCAGCCAATGCCGAGTGTGTAATCGGCGTTAAGTGTCACATGTAGTGTGTCGGGTGGTGTGGTGGCACGTTGTACGACGAGTGTGGCATTGCGTAACGCCACGCTATCCTTGTGTGTGGCTACGGCCAGTATGTCGGTCAGTTTTCCGCGTATGGTGTTGAAGTCATTGACGGTTGTAAAGCTTTGACCGTTAAACGAGGTGATGCGGTCGCCTGGTCTGATGCCAGCTTTGGCCGCGGGGCTGTTGGGTATGACGCTATCGACAAGTGATGGTACGAGAGGCTCGATAAAACGGGGTTGTTGTTTGATCATTTCGAGCATGTTAAGTTGCCCGGGCATATGAATACTTATTTCCTTGTCGCCTCGTAATACTGTTGCGCACTTTGCCTCGCTTAGCACACGGTAGACGCTGCCGTCGAACTTTGTAAATGTTTTACCGTCAGCCCCCAATAATATGTCGCCATCGCGGAAGCCCATGCTCTTGGCTTGATTGCTGAATTTGAAACCATGTGTCATGTTGCGCATGGGGACATAGGTCTCGCCCCAGGTGTATAATACGGCGGCGTAGATAACGAAGGCAACTATAAAATTGACTAATACGCCGCCAATCATGATGAAGAGGCGTTGCCAGGCGGGTTTTGCACGAAATTCCCACGGCTTAACGGGTTGCTTCATTTGTGCGGTGTCCATAGATTCGTCAATCATGCCCGCAATCTTAACATAACCGCCGAGTGGCAACCACCCCAAAGCGTAGGTTGTGTCGCTGCGGCGGGGCTTGAATTTGAACAGAGTTAACCAGGGGTCGAAGAACAAGCAGAATTTTTCGACACGCACCTTGAATAGTTTGGCAAAGAAGAAATGTCCGCCTTCGTGTAATATGATGAGCAGCGAGAAACAGAGTATGAGTTGTAATGCTCTGATAAAAAATACTTCCACTGTAGTTTGAGTTTTTTAGTTTTGATATGAGTGTGTTGGGTTTAACGACAAATATTGTTTTGGCAAGCAAATCATGTAGGTAGCCCCCGTTGTAATATTTATTTAGGAGGTCGGTCTAACTTTAATGGTTCGAGATAATGCTTTCAGTAATTTGTCTTGTTATTGCGTCTGTTTGAAACAGATCGTCAAGCGTTGGCTGTGGTATAAAGTCAACTTGTTCCATAGCCTGTGCTATGATTTGGGGAATTTGCAAGAACGAAATTCTTTCGTTACGAAATGCAGCATTGGTTATTTCGCCTGCGGCGTTGAGTATGCACGGCATATTCCCCTTGCGTTCAATGGCATCGTAGGCCAATTGGAGGCACGGGAAACGTTGCGCATCGGGCTGCTCGAAATGTAAGGTGCCAATCTCGAACAAATTGAGGCGTTTGCCTTGCAATGGTAGACGATATGGAAAGCTGAATGCGTATTGTATAGGCAAACGCATGTCGGGTGTGCCAAGCTGGGCTATGACGGCACCATCGTTAAACTCGATGGCTGAATGTATGATGCTTTCGGGGTGGACGACAATTTGTATGTCGTGTGGCTTGACGTTGTACAACCAATGGGCTTCGATCATTTCAAAGCCTTTATTCAGCATGGTGGCAGAGTCTATGGTGATTTTCGCGCCCATCTTCCAATTGGGGTGCTGCAACGCTTGTTTGGCTGTGACAGTGGCAAGTTGTGCCAGTGTACTGCTTCGGAACGGACCTCCGGATGCGGTGAGCAAAATGCGTTTGATGGGATTGCAGGCTTCGCCATTGAGGCATTGAAATATAGCCGAGTGTTCGCTGTCGACTGGCAATATGGGCACTTTGTGCGTAGTGCACAAGGTGCTGATGATTTGTCCTGCTACCACGAGTGTCTCTTTGTTGGCTAACGCTATGGCTTTGCCAGCTTTGATTGCAGCAATGGTGGGACGCAAACCTGCGAAACCAACCATGGCAGTGAGCACCATGTCTATTTGTGTGCTCTCAACCACTTGACACAGGGCGTCGGGGCCTGCGTATACTTTTATTGGTAGATCGGACAGTGCTTGGGATACTGTAGCGTATTTATCTTCGTTGGCAATGACGACTGTATCGGGTTTGAACTCGCGTGCCTGCTTTATTAACAGCTCTGCGTTACTGCCGGCAGTGAGGGTGTGTGCTTGGAACTGGTCGGGATGCTGCTTGATGACATCAAGCGCTTGCGTGCCTATTGAACCTGTCGATCCCAGTATGGCTATTCTTTTCATGTGGTGGGGTATGTGGTCAAGGATTACGCGATGAGGTGTAATTTGTTAACAGTAAAAACAGGGTGGGGGAATTGGGGCATATCAATACAGAAAAGTGTCTGAAAAGGTACATGTTTTGTACATGTATCTGTTTCCTATCCCCTTTCTTCCTATCCCTTTTGTTGCGTTGTAGTGGTGTTAGTTTATAAAGTACGCAATAAGTAAATGCTTGCGTGCCTCTTAGTTTGCACCGTCATCATTAAGTGACAGCAACTCTTGGGGAATGTGTAATTGTAGGACACGCTGGCGCAAGTCGAAGTTTATAAGGAAATCGTCGTGATATGGTATTAACAAGTCCTTTCCGTCTTGGGTAGTGATGGTAAGCAGTGTGTTGGCCGATGAGTCGTCTACATGCGTGATTGTGCCAATCATTTGGTTGGCATGGTCGTAAACGGTGTACCCAGTGAGTGCTTTGTATGATGAAAGGCTCGTATCTGTATCGGTTTGTGATATGTGTGATTTGGGATAGTATACGGCATGCCCTACAAGTTGGCGTGCATGTGCTTCATTATCGATGTCTTCGAATTTAATAATGACAGTATCGTCGTTTTTGAAACGATACTCCTCCCAAAAGAAGGGTACGAGTATACCGTCCATGTCAAGTACGAGGTAGGGGGCTGTTCCGCGGTCGAAGCAGTCGTCTGTAAACGACATTTCAACTTCGCCCCGCAGTCCGCGATGCTTTGCTATGTAGCCTATTTTGAAAACTTCGTTGTGGCGAATCATGTTCAGGTTAATCTTCACTACTAATATTTGCGTTGTGCCTGGTTGGTGTCATACGCGCTGTATGTGTGCACCGAGTTGGTTGAGTCTTTCCTCAATGCACTCGTATCCACGATCTATCTGCTCAACGTTGTCTATCTTGCTCGTCCCATCGGCACTAAGGGCAGCAATGAGCAAGGCAATGCCTGCTCGAATGTCGGGCGATACCATGCGGCGTCCGCGCAGCTTAATTTTGTGGTCGTGGCCGACCACCACAGCACGGTGGGGGTCGCATAATATGATTTGTGCTCCCATTTCGATGAGCTTATCAACAAAGAAGAGTCTGCTTTCAAACATCTTTTGATGGAATAACACCGTACCGCGTGCTTGAGTGGCCACAACGATTAGTACGCTCAAAAGGTCGGGCGTGAGTCCGGGCCAAGGGGCGTCAGCCAGCGTCATGAATGATCCATCGATGAATGACTCTATTTGATAGTGCTTCTGAGCGGGTATCAGAATATCATCACCCTTTATGTAAAGTTTGATTCCTAAACGTCGGAAAGCTTCGGGAATGATGCCAAGTTGTTTGACGCCAGCCTGTCGTATAATTAAACCGTCGCCTACCATGGCTCCCATGCCAATGAAAGAGCCAATCTCAATCATGTCAGGTAGTATACGGTGTGTTGCCGTGTGCAACTCGTTGACACCGACTATGGTGAGCAGGTTTGAGGCAATGCCCGAAATACGTGCCCCCATTTGGTTGAGCAAGTGGCATAACTGTTGTATGTAGGGCTCGCATGCTGCATTGTAGATGGTTGTTGTGCCCTTGGCCAAGACTGCTGCCATTATGATGTTGGCAGTGCCAGTAATAGAGGCCTCGTCTAACAGCATGTATGTACCTTTAAGTTTGGGCGCCTCGATGTGGTATGTGCCACCGTCTTCGTCGTAGAAAAAACGTGCACCAAGCTTTTGCAAGCCGTAAAAATGCGTATCGAGCCGTCTGCGGCCGATTTTGTCGCCTCCGGGTTTGGCAATGGTAGCCTTTCCAAACCGGGCAACGAGTGGTCCTATGAGAAGAACCGAACCACGAAGACGTGAGCAACGTTCTAAAAATTCAGGGCTCAGCAGATAGTCGAGGTTAATGTGTGCTGCACAAAATGTGCAATCCCCCTTGCCATTCCATTGAGTGGTGACGCCCATTTGCTCGAGCAGTGCTATTAGGTTGTTAACGTCCAGTATGTTGGGAATGTTTTGTATGCGGACACTCTCTTGGGTTAGCAACGTTGCACATATCACTTGAAGAGCTTCGTTTTTAGCGCCCTGTGGTGTTATCTCGCCCTTTAAGCGATGTCCTCCCTCAATGATAAACGTACTCATATATGTTGTGTAGCTTTAATATCGTTTTTAATATAGGTGGCATGTATGCTTGCCTGACAGCTTGGGCTTGTTTGGTTTGATTATGGCCCATGTTAGCAAATGATTTGCTTAGAACATACCTTTGTTCTTTCTCGTGCGGAAGCGGTTCTCGCCAATTTGCATCAATTCGTTTCCGGGGATTGAGAAATCGGGTTGAATCTCTCCTTCGGTGTAGAAACTGATATCACGTGCGACTTTTGTGTCTTGTACGCCATCTCCCTTCCAGTCGGCAAGGTTGCGTTTCATGCGGTTTGCAATAAGCCGTATAAGTTCGTCGCGTTCAGGGCCATCAGCAGTTTGTTTTAGTTGTGAGATGGCTCTTTCTAACAGACGGCCATAATGACGGAAGCGTATATTCCCTTTGGGGTATGACAGCTTTTCAGGCTTAACACGTTCGCCCTTATGCTCGGTTATTTCGAATGGATAGTCAATGTCCAATTGATAGTTTGCAATATAGGCTAAGTGATCCCATATCTTATGCTGATAGTCAGGCACGTCCTTCATTTTGGGGTTGAGCCCTATCATTACATTGGCAATGGCTTCGGCATATAGTTGTCGTTCGTCTTTATCTTTTATTGTAATGGCATATTCTATCATGTTTTGAACAAGCCTTCCATACTCTGGCAGTTTTAGAGTGGCACGAGTTGAATTATATTCAAGCGTCTCGTGCGTAGTAGGGTGGGGCATGCTATACTCTGTAGTGTTGTTTGCCGTCATGTCTTTAATGATGAAGATAGTCTAAATGTGTGATGTGCTTTTTTCAGAGCAAATTCTTGCTTTTCGTTGCCACAAATTCTTTGAGATAGAACGGTTCAAAGTATGCAACATCTTCAAATTGTTCCTTGGCCATGGCCATTTCTGTTAATGGTATCATGTTCTTTGCCCGGGGAACGATATTCTTAATAAAATGTGCATTGGGGTGTTGTATAGTTTCAACACATTTATCTGCGCCATTCCCCATGAAGTATATCGGTTGCTTGTCAAGGTAATCTTTGAACGAATCGGAGTCAATTACCAGTGCCTGAGTCTGTACGACCTCGTTTAGTGCACGGTCGTAGAGCGCGCAATATACCTCCATACGCCGGGCATCAATCATAGGGCATAACAGGGCGTCTTCGGGCAGTTCTTCGTGTCCTAAAAGAATGGGCACAGTAAGTAACTTGAGTGTCGGCACCGACAGAAGCTTGGCGTCACGGCCATAGGCTACGCCTTTTGCTTCGGACACGCCTATGCGCAATCCAGTATATGACCCAGGCCCTTTGCTAATGGCAATGGCATCGATTGGAATAGCATGGCTGTCGGCAAATGATACCGCATTTTTTACATATCCGGCAAGGACTTGTGCATGAGAAGGACCTTCCATGTTAACGTCCTCATATAAGCAAACGCCATCCTGTGAAAGGGCTACCGAGCACACGTTTGTTGAGGTCTCAATATTTAGTATACAAGACATGATCTGGTATAATTTATTCTTTTTTTATTACGCAGATTGTTAACAATGCTTGATGATGGGCTGTTTCATATCTGCAGTTGTGTTATATCTCATGCAAACTTACGCAAAATCATTGAGAAAAGGTGCATTTATTGCAGATAAGTAGGTGTTCAAAATTATTTTTACATTGAAAGTGCATTATCGGGGCGCAGACGTTCCCTTCGGGTGAGGGAGCATAGCGGGCTATGTGACCGAGGCCGAAGGGGACAGATGCGTCTCGAGAATGTGCTTTCAATGTGAAAATGACACCTGCTGATTGTATAAAATAATTTTGAACACCTACTTATATTGCTTTAAGCAAGGTACGTTTTATCACAAATACTCTCGAATTTATAAAAAAATCGCGTGCAACAAATTATATTCATTTGTTGCACGCGCTTAAATTTGTTGTGTCAACTTGTTATTGTTGGGGCGTAAACAGGTAATTGAAAAACCTATAGTTTGTCACTTGTTCTTGTGGCGGTTGGCGCGTCGTTGGCGGATTTCAGCTTTTTTCTTTGCTGATCCTGAACCATGCAGGCCTGTAATATAAGTTTTCTTCTTAGCCTTTGTTTTAACCTTTGCTTCAGCCGTGGCTTTTTTAAGTTTGGCTCCCTTAAAGGTTATCCCCGACATCATGGCTTGCGTAATCTCGTCGTCAGACGCTTTGCGTGTAGTAGTCATTGTCGAGTTGAGGCTTAGTGGTGGAAAAGGCGTATGCCAGTGAATGCCATGGTCATGCCGTATTTGTTGCATGTAGCTATAACATGGTCGTCACGTACGCTGCCGCCAGCTTGTGCAACATATTGTACACCGCTTTTGTGGGCGCGTTCAATATTGTCGCCAAATGGGAAGAATGCATCTGATCCCAACGATACCTCGGTGTTCTGTGCAATCCAGGCTTTTTTCTCCTCCATGGTTAGTACTTCTGGCTTTTCGGTGAAGAACTGTTGCCATGTGCCATCAGCCAGTACGTCGTCGTGGTCTTCAGAAATGTATATGTCAATGGTGTTGTCACGATCGGCACGTCGGATCTTTTCCACCCAGGGCAAGTTCATTACCTTAGGGTGCTGGCGCAGCCACCAAATATCGGCTTTGTTGCCAGCCAGTCTGGTGCAATGAATGCGGCTTTGTTGTCCGGCACCAATGCCAATGGCTTGTCCGTCTTTAACATAGCAAACAGAGTTTGATTGGGTGTATTTGAGCGTGATGAGCGCAATCTTAAGATCTCGTTTCGCTTCTTCGCTAAAGTTCTTGCTATCCGTTGGGATATTTTCAAAAAGGCTGTCGCTTGCAAGGTCTACTTCATTACGTCCCTGCTCAAATGTTACGCCAAATACTTGTTTGTGTTCAATAGGGGCTGGCTTGTAGCTTGGGTCTACTTTTAAGATAACGTATGTACCCTTTCGCTTTGCACGTAATATTTCGAGCGCTTCAGGTGTGTAGTCTGGTGCGATGATACCATCACTGACTTCTCTTTTGATTATAAGCGCTGTTGCCTTGTCACAAGTGTCAGATAATGAAATAAAATCGCCATACGAAGACATTCTGTCGGCGCCGCGTGCACGTGCATAGGCTGTGGCGATAGGCGAGAGGGGTTCGCTAATGTCGTCAACGAAGTATATCTTTTTGAGTGTTTCACTCATAGGTATTCCGACCGCAGCACCAGCTGGCGAAACGTGTTTGAACGAAGTGGCAGCAGGAATGCCTGTTGCAGCCTTAAGTTCGCGAACAAGTTGCCAACCATTAAGTGCATCAAGAAAATTGATGTATCCTGGGCGTCCACCCAACACTTCGATGGGGAGTTCGCCCTGTTCCATGTATATGCGGGCTGGTTTTTGGTTGGGGTTGCAACCGTACTTGAGAGAAAGCTCTTTCATAAGTTTTATATTGTTTGTTTTGGTGTTGATTGTATGTTCAACCGTATTAGTAAGCCTGTATCAGGCTTCGATAATGCCTTGCTCAAGCCATTCCTTAATTATGCTGTGGGCATCGTTAAGTGCCTCTTGCTCGCTCACTTCGTAATTTTCGCACAATAGGGTGGCAAGCGTATTGGCATCAAAGTCTTTGTCGGTAATTGACTGCCACAAATAGGCAGCACTTTCATTGAGAGCGATCATTTGGTTAAAGTCTACATTCTCAATGCCTGTAGCCATAATAACCTTTTCGCCACAGATGTCACGTAGCTCAAATCCTTTTTTGATTTTCATAAATATCGGTATGGTTGTGTTGTGAGGTGAATACTTATAATTTGAATGGCAATCTGCGGTATATGCCAAGTAGTATACGTCTGAATGGTGTGAGAAACAGCCATATGTTGCTGTATAGTTTCCATTTCACGCCATCAATGGTGTCTGGGTTGGTTCTACCTTTTCTATAGAAGGCGGTGGCGATGCCAACCACGTCAGTGTCGAGACAATGCTCAATGCCCTGTATGTTGCCGTCGCCGCGCAGCGTTAATTGATTGTCTGTGCGGTCTATAACACGGTGTAAAACATATTTTTTCGTCGCAATTTCGGCCAACACGACATCGTTCTCCTTGATAGATTCGGCGGGAGTCTGCTCAATTTTCACAATATCGCGTTCGTTTTCTAAGAATGGCCGCATACTGTAGCCCTTTACTCTGAAAGTTGCGCTATGCCCCTTGTCGAGCATGCGTTTAATTTCGGCAATGAGTACGTCATTCGGAACTTGTATCTTGCGCGTTTCCATTTTAGTGTTTAGATATTGTTTGGTAGCTGAGTTTGGCTGCTTCCTCATCAGCTCTGCATTTCAGATAATATACAGCAATCTTCTTTGCAACGGCTTCGGCCGTGTGCATGATGTGTGCGTACGATGGTTTATCCCATATCATAGTGGAGCACGACGATATTATTGATGCAAAAGCTTTCAAAGGCGATTCCTTAGCAATGATGTTTTGCGGGTGTTGTTCCAAGCGTACAAAAGCGCCTATGGGATACTGCAAATTTCTATAGCATGGCGTTTTTCCGCTCCAGGGTGTGCCATAGACAATAATTTCGTTTTCGCCTTTGACGCGTACAGCAGGGTTGTCGTCGTTTAGTAGATCCGATCCTTGTATGTATGTGCGCCACAGGCTTGAATGTGTGCTCTTGCCTGTGCCACTTTTACCTAAGAACAGGTAGCCGTAGCCGTCGTTTATAGTGACAGACGAGTGCATCAGCAGCGTGTCGTAGTATGCGGCCGAAAAGGCAAAAGCTATCATCATGGCGTTTCCGAGCCCAAATTGTTGGTCGCTTTCATTGCCGAAGAGCGAAATTTCGCATTTGCTGAAATCGTTGTTCGTAATCATGGCCGAAGCCAAGTGCCCCTCAATTGTGCTTATGATGATTTTGTAACCAGTGTTGTACTTGTATATGCCATGGTTTGTGCCTCCGCAATCAAATTGGCCGAGTTCCTCACCTTCTGGCTCTGCGCTGACGCGTCCGTTCTCGACGAAGGCGTTAAGCATAATTTTGCCGTCTGCCTTGTCAATGTTAAATGGCGCGTATGATGGTAAGAGCCTTTTTAAGATCTGTGTTTGTGGTGCGTGTAATGCAAAACACAAATCCGCCACCTTGAAGAGTAATGTTTCCAATGTATTAAAAATATATGTTAGTAGCGTTGACTCATTGTATCTTTGATAAACTGAATGTTGACAATGGAATTTCAACTAACGTGCTGTGCTTGTCTTTGTTTGTATTGCGTCGTAGCTTAATATATGTCTTTTCTAATTTCTCTTTGCTTTTGTTGAAGAATATGGCACACGTGTGTATTCCTTTGTACTGATTATCAAGGAAATACTTAAAGTTGTTAGCGTAAAACTTTCGGTCGGTTAAGAACTTTGTCTTTGGGTCGATATTAGCACTGTCGAGCTTCTCTACGGTTGATAAGTAAATGATAGAATCATTAAAACAAGTGCCGTATGCAAAGGCGTACACAGTTTCGCTCTTTCTGTTTCCTGCTTGCATGTTTGTGCAAAAGGTAAATAGTATAATCAGAATGGCTGATATTGTTTGTGCAATTTTACTCATGTGCTTCGTTTTCAATATTGATAAGATATGTTTATGTGGCAAAGTTACTTATTTTATTTGACAAATGCACCTCTTTGCCTCCGTTAGCTCTAAAATATCAGTATGTCGACGTGAAATATGCAAGACAAATATATGCTTTTGTTCTTATTCCTTATAAATACTCTTTTAATACGCTTCCTATTTGTGCGTTGCGCAACAAAGTGAGTGCTTTTTCTTTAATCTGTCTGACTCGCTCTCTGCTCAAGTTGAGTTTTTCACCTATTTCTTCAAGGCTAAGCTCCGGCGTGTTTATTCCAAAGTACATTCGTATGACTTGCGACTCTCTTTCTGGCAATAAGTCCAGTGCATGATGCACTTCCTCTTTGAGCGAGTCTGAAATTAACGATGAGTCAGCGTTGCCCTTGTCGTCATTTGTCAGTAGGTCGAGCAGACAACTGTCTTCATCATCTATCAAGGGGGCATTCATTGAAATATGTTTGCCTGATGTGAGAAGGGCCGCGTTTACCTTGCTCTTTTCCATGCCAAGGGCGTCAGCCACTTCATCAAGGGAGGGCGCCCTGTTGTTCTTTTGCATGAAATCGTGATAAAAGTGATTAACTTTACTCACATAGCCAATTTGGTTTAATGGTAATCTTACGAGTCGGCTCTTGTCTGCCAATGCCTGTAGTATGCTTTGACGAACCCACCAAACAGCGTAGGAAATAAACTTGAAGCCACGTGTTTCGTCAAACTTCATTGCCGCATTTATGAGTCCCACATTGCCCTCGTTAATAAGGTCTGTGAGTTCTAATCCTTGGCCTTGATACTGTTTGGCAACAGAAACAACAAAACGCAAGTTGGCTTTCACCAATCTCTCAAGTGCATCCTTGTCACCTTGGCGAATTCGTTTAGCCAGTTCCACTTCCTCATCTGTGCTGACCATCTCTTCCTTGCTAATATCTTGCAGGTAACGTTCAAGCGCTTCGCTGCTGCGAGACGTTATGGCAACTGTTATTTTTAGCTGTCTCATCATGGCTGTAGTCGCATTTAATGTTGAAAAATCAGCCAAAAATAGATTATTATCATTGACTGACAAAGTTTTTTGCTGAATAAATGCTTAACTTCGCGAAACAAATAGACTTGTGGCCTTGTAAAATGCCACATATGTACAATATCTTAGTAGGTGTTCAAAAACTTTTTTACATTGAAAGTGCGTTATCGGGGCGCAGATGTTTCTATCGGTGAGGGCTTCTGTCCCCCGATAACGGGGAAAAGAATCGAACGGGCAATGTGCCCGAGAGCGAAGGGGGACAGATGCGTCTCGAGAATGTGCTTTCAATGTGAAAATGTCACCTGCTGGTTGTATAAAATGATTTTGAACACCTATTTATAATCGAATATATGCAAAAGAACAAATACACTGCAAATATATTGCCATGTATGTTATTGTGGTTTCTATGGTTTACGTCTGCATCGTTTGTTTTTGCAAACAAATCACATTATCACGTTGCGCATGATAACTCAGTGAACGATGCTAACCAACGGATAGTGAAGCGTGCCTTAATGAAGATGGATTCAATAAAGCTGGGTATATCTTCTTATATACCCTCAGATTCGTTGGTTAATCCTTACTATGTGTCACTTGTCTGCAAACCATCTTTATATGCTCAAGTATTAAATAGATTGTTCTCGTTAACTGATTGTAAACCAGTAATAAATGGCTCACTAAGTGCACCAAAACTTGAGATATTGAAACATACCGATTATGCTTTAGTACAAGGCTGCTTGATGCAGCCTCAGATCGCACTGCCCGATTCTATACACCAACCAGTAGCTAATATAGAGGAACAGCCAGAACCGCCTGAACTGATGTTGTCCGAACATTATGATAGTAGCTCGTCTGATAAATTGCCTTTGCCTGCTGGCGATGGTAATTATGGCATTGTCGTCAGAAAGCCCAATTTTTGGAACTTCAAAACGAACTTCTCTTTACAGTTTACCCAAAGCTATGTTTCAGATAATTGGTACAAAGGAGGGGAGAGTCATAACGCCCTGTTGGCAGCTACAGTGATAGAAGCAAATTATAATAACCAGCGTAAACTGACGTTTGACAACAAACTTGAGATGAAGTTAGGGTTTCAAACATCGCACAATGACGAAAAACATAAGTATAAAACAAATTCCGACTTATTGCGTTTGACGAACAAACTTGGTTTGCGTGCAGTTAAACATTGGTACTACACCATCATGTTGCAGAGTTGGACCCAGTTTTACAAAGGTTATAAGGCCAACGACGAAAAGGTTTATTCTGATTTTATGTCACCATTCGAGTCCCTGCTTTCTATTGGTATGGATTATCAACAGTCATCACGTAATGGCCGCTTCAAGGTAAATGCGACATTGTCTCCTTTGGCCTTAAAATTAAAATATGTAGGTCGACCTTCTCTTATCAAGGATTTTGGCGTTTCAAGTGGTAAACACCATTCTAAATGGGAGTATGGTTCGAATGTGACGGTCAATTACACCTGGAACATAGTAAAAAATGTGAGTTGGAGTGGACGCATTTACTTCTTTACCGATTACTCTTCGACACAATTGGAGTGGGAAAATACCTTCAACCTCTCAATTAACCGCTACTTGTCTGCAAGGGTCTTTTTGTTCCCTCGCTTTGATGACAGCCGGAAACGTTCGGAAGGCCAATCGAATTTTGAGTTCAATGAACTATTGTCTTTGGGGTTGAATGTGAATTTTTAGCAAACGTCTTGCAAATAGTGAGATCTATTTTTAGGGAGGCTTTGGCCTCCTTTTTTTGTCTGTATTACAGTTGGACGTTCTTAATGGTTTTGCACAAGGTTCGCCTCACCGCGGTGTCTCTCATGGTGCTTCTCAAGAAATCGGTGCAGTCGTCCGTCAGTACATATCAATATAATAGTGCTCTGCATTATTCGATATGCTTTGTCATATTGTTTATCTCCTAAATTTAGGTTGCATTGTACGTGTAGCTCGTTACGCTCATTCTTTAACCAAAGCTTCTGTTACAAACATCGCATCAATCCATACCGACTAATTCAGAATACCTGCTTATGATATACACTGCCTTATGAGTCTTTTCGCTCTTTTGTCTGCACTCTGCACTTTTGTTAAACTTTGTATTGATTATCAACGCAAAATGCGGTGTATACACCATAGCATTTTGTCTACACTATCTGCACTACTGTCTGCACTTCTTAAGTTTGAAAGTGTTGGTGCAGGCAGCAATCTGTTACACCGTACACGAGGTGCTGTGGCAACAGTATAGTCTGCAGGCATTTCTATGTAATGGGGGCGAGGCATTTCTGTAGCTCCGATAGCATTTCCGCCCTCCCGTATCAGTTTTGGCTCTCAGTCGTAACCGTGGCGTGGAGTTGTTGAAAAAGGAAAGTGCAGATGTCCGTGTAGTTGAAATGATGTAGTGCATACACTGATTTACGTGTTAATAATCAACGGGTTACGAACGAAAGTGCAGAGTGTAGACAAAATAACGAATCAAGCAAATAGGGGGGCAGAATACACAAAGGTATACATCGTGCGTTGCGTTTTGGGGGAGGTGTGCGTGGGGTAGGTGCTTGTATATGCTGGTGCTGTTCCCGCAGCATGATTTTTATTGGGAATTTGTGGGTGGTGTGAGATAATATGTTTAAGAACATACAAAAGGATTGTCAACAATATTGCTAATATTCGTAATTTTGTAGTATAAATATTAACTCTAATTTTTAGTCTATGAGGTATATAAAATCTCTTATTTTTGTAGTTGCTGCACTATGTTCGTTCTATTTTAGCCATAAATGTTTTGACGAACGTGCTGGTTCGTATGTATCTGAAAAGACATATGGTGGAGATGCTTATACAGGCATACAAAACGCAGCGGCAATAGCTGCAAAAAATGCAGCAGATGTAGCTGAAATAGTTCAAAAAGGATTTGGCTATTTTTTTATAGTTTCAGGCATAATTCTTCTTGGCGTTGCAGTACCTAAGGATTCACTTGATAAAATAAAATTACCTTAATCAATGGAAGTACTCGCTTATCTATTAGCTCTTGTATGGAGTATTCTTTGTCTCATTCTTTTCTTTAAGATTTGGGGTATGACAAATAACGTGGAACAACTTACGAGGGAAGTACATGAACTTAAAATGACAATTGTACAGGAACGACAAGAGCGTCCACAAACGCAATCTCAGAAAATAGTTCTAGAGAAAGAAGAACAGGAAAAAGAGCAGACAAAAAAAGATGTCATAACCCATAATTTCAAGATGGGTGATTATGTCACTCATAAGAAATATGGAGGAAAGATGAAAGTCGTTGGAGTCAGAGGCAACCGTATAAATTGTGATAGAGGTTGGTTCTCTGGCATTACAACTTATGATGCTTCTGAACTAGATCCTTTTAAGGAATAACTTATTCCAAGCCCTCCCTTTCGGGCAATTCATTCTTTCAGCCGCCATGCGCATTGGCTCTCTTGCTGTGCGCATGGCGGCTTTTTCGTGTGCTTGGGTGTGGAGGAGTGGGAGAGGTGGGCTACATGAAGCAGAGCTTAGATGTGGGGCGGTGGCAAGCACCTTGTTCCGGCAATCTCGTGAAGTAGCAAGGCAATGTGTTTTTTGAGAAGGTCTGAGCGTATAGCCTTGGACATCTTTCTCTCCACTCGTTCTTAAATTGCCGCATCAATGCTGACCTTGAGTTTTGTATTGACATGGACTGCAATGCCAATATCAATTGGATTGTGTGCGGTCAGCCTCGCGGCAACCGCCTAAATGTACTCAAATCTTTCTACGTAAAATTTGAGCGCAAAATACCTGCACTCATTGCAGACTTCTGCACTTACTATGCGCCCCATGCCAACCACAGTGTCATCTTTTACTATGATGCCACTGCTCTTGGCTCTAACTATGCTGTGAACGATCAAGACTTTCATTGGGTAGTTGTGCATGAGTTTGAACGCCACGGCTGGAGTGTGCAAGATGTGTATTTGGGCAACCCCATGCGCCATGATGAAAAGTACTTGCTGATTAACCAAGGATATTCAGGCAAGCGACGCTTGATGCCGTACTTCAACCGACAAAATAATGATGACCTTATTCTTGCCATACAAAGTGCAGGGGTGGAACGTGGAAGAAACGGCTTTCGCAAAAACAAGTCCACAGAGAAAAATCCCGAATCCGAAGAGGATTTGTTGGAGCATCGCACCGATGGTACAGATGCTTTTGATACGCTGTATATTGGGCGTGAAAAGTTCCCGCAGCATGATTTTTATGGGGAATTTTCAGTGGGCGGAGTAAGATAAATCGCGAAATACGTTCATATTCAGAAAGTTTGATATACTTTTGCAAGTATAATCAACTACTTATAATCCATTTCATATGAAAACAAAAATCATTTTGACGTTCTTAGTGACATTCTTTTCATGTCTTGAAATATTTGCACAATACACAAATGCAAACTCTTTCATGAGAAAAGCTATTGTTGAATATAAGAAGGATCCTAATGGTTTCTTCCAGCCAACTACAAATTTTTTAGTAGATGAAGTTAGTTATGTAAAAGATGTTTATGCGTATGATAAAGAGGCTCAGAACCTTTACGCATGCACTTCTTTTGGCATATTCGTTATTTCCTTAAATAAAGATTATGCAAAAATCGTCAAGAAGAACAAGGATATTCCCAAATTGGGCATAGAGGAAATTGCTGAAATCACTTCTTCTAAAAAGCTAAAATTGGATTCTCTTATGCAATCATACAATAAAGCAAGAAAAGATAGTTTATTAGAGGTTCAACGCAATAAGCTAAGAGAAGATTCTGTTATAGCCTTGAGAGATAGCTTGATAAAAGTCAAATATATGGCACAGCATAAAAGTTCTTTTGTGCCTACATGTTATATTCCTCTGACCTGTTTATCATGTAAAAAAGATATCGCTGCAGATTCTTTATTTTGTGTTAAGATAAAAAATGATTCCATTTATTTCCTTACAATTGCAGATGGCTATTATGGCAAACGCTATTTTGTACCACATGTAGCACTAATTCCAGAGAGGCTATCAAGAGACGAAGATTTCCAATTCCACTACAGGATCTACGGAGATAGTCTTCGGAATACTCCTGTCAGCACGGATCTTGAGATGATTGAAGATTTAGCAAAATCATTCTTCTATGATCACGTAGCTGAAGTAAAAAAAATAGCCCCATATGGTTATGTTGGAAAATGGGGATGGGAAAATAAATACGGAAATGTTTCCTTTCATATAAACTATATGAATCTTAATAAGAAGACCATAAAATATCTAGATATATATTGGTATGTAACAAATGATGTAAACGACTATTGTGGCAAGGGACATTTTAGAGGAATTGGGCCCGTTGAAATGATTGATAATGGAAGTTGGGAATGGGAAACATCCCCATATTACGTTTCAAATGCAGCATCAAATATGACAATCTCCAAAATTATCATTACATATATGGATGGGAAACAACAGATTCTCAATAAAGATATGATTAAATTTTGTGATTCAGAGGTTGATTATGATGAAGGAATGAAAGTGGAATATGGCATTCATAAAAGTTGGATTCCAAAAGAGTAACCCATTCTCCCAAGCCCACCCTTTCGGGCAATCCTTTCTTTCAGCCGCCGTGCGCATTGGTTCTCTTGCTGTGCGCATGGCGGCTTTTTCGTGCGCTTGGGTGTGGAGGAGTGGGAGAGGTGGGCTACATGGGTAGGGCTTAGATGTGGGGCGGTGGCAAGCGCCTTGCTTCGTGCAATCTCGTGACACGGCAGAAGCATTATCGGAGATGTTCTGTTTAGTCCCGTGCGCTTTGTCGGAAGGCAGAGCGCATAGCCTTAGACTTTTGCAGTATTCGCAGCATTTGAATCAATGTTGGGGACAACATGTAGAATATGGCGACTACTTGCTCATTGTTGCTTATTTGGAGGCAATAAACGCGAAACTCCCAGACTTGCTAATGATAGCGGAATGAAAGGCATAATTTGAAATACAAATGAAATATTTTTGCTATATTTGCAATGTCATTAAAAATAACAATATGAGGAACTTAATAACAATTCTTTTATTTATCCTTACCTCTTTTCAAAGTTATGGAAAGGATATTTGGTCTTGCGCTGATTTTGATGCAGATGTTAAGACTTATTCGGAGATTGCCAATCAATGGAAATCATCAGGCAACAAAAAATGGGCAAAGAAATTGCTTGAGGCCTTTCCAATTTCTTCAGATAACACCATAAAATACCAATACGTCGTCAATAGCGATAGCACGTTTAACATCAACGATATCGGAACCTCTTTATTGTCATGGTATAAGACCAAGATGACGGGAGTAAACCCTTGTCCCTCAGGTTCTCTTACTCATTTAAGTGGCATTGCCATCTTACAAGGAATGGGGAAAGCTATTGGGTATATGAATGCTACTTTCATTAACGCAAGAGAGGAAGTAACAATCGATGTAAAGGAAAATCGTGTTAGAATAACGGTTGTAATTCTTAGTTATATAGGTGCTAATGCTTGGAAAGGAACAGAAAATGTGGCTCCTGGAGCATGCTATCCTGTCAATCCGTCCGCTGGACAAAAGGACTCTCATGCAATGGCTTTCATCAACTGCCATAGTGATGCTCTAAATACAATATCTAGCATTATAAAGTATTTGAATGAAAACTCTAGAACTATTATGAATGGTGATGATGAATGGTAGTACTTCATAATCTGTTTTGAGCATGTATTTTCATGTCCAATGCATCGCCCATAGTTTTGCAGAAACATACAAGCAAAACTATGGGCGATTTCAATTACTTACACATAATAGGTGTGAACGACCTGCCCGGTTATCTCTGAAAAATTTATACTTTTGATTGATGGACAGGTGCTGCTGTAAGGTTCCACCTGTTTTTAGGGTCATTTTATTTTAGGTCCTTGAAGTCGTCCACTATAACATCCATAAAATAGAACCAATTATTTATGACGCATTGATTATTCATTAAGTATTCTGAAAGATTAAGCACGCCTCTTACATCTTCTTCACATGAACTCTTGATGTATCGTTTCTTTCCAACATACTCCATAATGCTATTAAAATCGCTATTTTTCAGACTTTCTTCCCAGAGTTGTTCTGTGCCATTTTCATCTGAAAAGTATATGCATATATCGCAGCCCAAAGTATTACATATTATCTTCATGCTTAATCTAAACTTATGCAATAAATCCAGATTTTCTTTATTGCGAACTGCTCTTTCAATGTCGCACCAACGAGTAACATTTGTTTTCATCAGATAAAGGTCTACATGATGAGGAAACACCTCAAATACATTATTGCAATCTAATAGATTTACAATGTATAATTTGGCATTTGTTTTAGAGGGAGAACATTTCGTAATAGAAATATTCCTTATGGCATCTTCTTTTTTTATAAAAAGTATTTCATGCCTTTCAAGGTCATTACCCTCATCAGTAAGCATTATTAGGTTTGCAGAGAACCTTTTGCTTATGTCTTCTGCAAACTTTTTATCGGAAGTTATGTCTAAATTGTGATTGTATGCTAAAGGTACTATGTATGCTCCCATAGATAATATTTTAGGAGCAAAGATAATCGTTTTTAGTGCAGCCGTGATGTTCCACTTGTCTTTTTTTGCTTTATGTGCGTACATCTTTGCCATAATGCCATATTTCTACCGTCAAAACAACGATGACTTTATTCTTGCCATTTATCGGGTAAGGAACAACTTTCGCAAAAACAAGTCCACCGAGAAAATCTCGAGTCTGAGGAGGACTTGTTGGAGCATCGTACCGATGGAACAGGTGTTTTTTGATACGCTGTATATCGGGTGTGAGAAGTTTCCGCAGCATGATTTTTATGGGGAATTAAATGTTAGTGGCGTTCAATAATATGCTGAAGAACATTGTAGTTATACTTCTTTTGTTTAGGTATTTCGGTTATCTTTGCAAGAAAATAACAAAATTATAAAAGCATTAAAAATCTTATTCCTATCGTTTTTCCTTTGTCTTGGTTTTAATATCAGTGCATTAGCGCAAAGCATTCAAAATAAATTTTGGGGGCTCACGTTGGGAGAATCTACCCTAAACGAAGTGAAAAATAGATTGAAAAGTTTGGATTGCCCCTATGAAATTGACGAGGATGGCATGCTATCTGCGAATAGACTCAAATTTATGGGCGAAGCATGTTCAACCGTTTGTTTCCAATTCTACGATGACAAGATAGCAGCTATTTCGATTGTGACTAGCCCTATGGAAAAGTCAGAGTTTAATAGCAAATTTAATTACATAAAAAATAAAATAGATAGCAAGTATTCAAATTTGACGTATGATAATACGGGGGAAAATAAGATTGATTTACCCGTATATATAGACCCAAGTGTTTACACAGATAATCGCAATATTTTGGTTTTCGGTTATAGCACTATAAATATACCTGGTATACCTGAGAACAGAATGATTGCATTTACGTACATCAATGCGTATTTGTCATACTTGGCAAGTTTGGATGGTGAACAAGAATCCACTTTTGAAAAAGATGAAAATGATAGTGACTTCTAATCCGCATATTTATCTGAAATAAAGTCTTACATATATACTTATGGAAATATTCGCCTTTCTATTAGCTCTTGTATGGAGCATTCTTTGTCTCATTCTTTTCTTTAAGATTTGGGGTATGACAAATAACGTGGAACAACTTACGAGGGAAGTACATGAACTTAAAATGACAATTGTACAGGAACGACAAGAGCGTCCACAAACGCAACCTCAGAAAATAGTTATAGAGAAAGAAGAACAGAAAAAAAAGCAGACAAAAGAAGATGTCATAACTCATAACTTCAAGATGGGTGATTATGTCACTCATAAGAAATATGGAGGAAAGATGAAAGTCGTTGGAATCAGAGGAAACCGTATAAATTGTGATAGAGGTTGGTTCTCTGGTATTACAACTTATGATGCTTCTGAACTAGATCTTTTTAAGGAATAACTTATTACAAGCCCACCCATTCGGCGGGCAATCCTTTCTTTCAGCCGCTGTGCGCATTGGCTCTCTTGCTGTGCGCATGGCGGCTTTTTCGTGTGCTTGGGTGTGGAGAAGTGGGAGAGGTGGGCTACATGGGTAGGGCTATGGTGTGGGGCGATGGCAAGCGCCTTGCTTCACGAAATTGCACGGAGCAAGGCATCCGCCACCGCCCCCGAGGGTTCTGCCCCTGCTCCCATGCAGCCCACCTCTGCCGCTCCTACCACCACATCCAAGCGCACGAGAAAGCCTGCCGCCAAGCGCACTACACGCAAGAGAGCCAATGCTACGGCTTGAAGCTGAAAGAAAGGATCGCCCGAAAGGACGGTCTTTTCCGTAACCCGAGGTTTGTGCGATATTGCGAGGGTTATCACGTTCTCTGGCTTTTTCTTTCAACGCTTATGAATTTCAACTTTAATCCGCAGACATACGATTTTACTTCGAGCATTCCCGATGTATTCGAGATGTCTGACTTCCAAGGTAGTTCCGTGTATTTGGCTATCTATCTCAACCGCAGTCAGTCGCCTATCTTTTCCACCATGCTTTATGCCTATGGGGGAAAGGCGAGCATCTATGATTTGCGCAGCATTATTGAGAACTACATGGAGACAAAGCAGCTGGTGCATGCCACGTGCAGTTTCCGTATGCAGGTGGACCGCAACGATTATACTTTGGGCGAGTTTACTCTGGTTTACTGTAAACTGCAAATGCTAAGGACGAACTGCGAGCTGTTCCTGCAATCGCATTTTCTCACCACGCACGCGGTGCGTTTGGTGCCGCATGGCTTTCAGCTTGATTTGCAGTACATCGTTCTTCCTGGTGAAACGGGGCAGTGTGCCACGCAGTATGTTATCCAGCGCAAGGACAAGGACATGCCCGAAACGCTCACTATATCAGATACTCCCATTGCTGCCAAGCAGTTTGATTTTTGTTACGAGGACATCAACGAAGATGAACTCTTGGGCGACTTGCCCCAAGGGGTAAGTGGCAAACTCTTGTCTGTTACGCTATTTCGAGGGAAACGTACTTTCACGTTCTTCTTGACCGATGAAGTTCCCACACTTACGCTGATCTTTCAGAATGAGTTCAATGTGAGTGATACCTTGTACCTCACCGCCCAAACCAAGCGCAAAGTTTCTTTTGATCGCAGCTTTGCCGTATGTTGTGGACAATCTTCTGCATACGATGATAACACGGAGATTGAATACGAGAGCGAGACGTCCTCGCTTTCCTATTCCTTTGCCCGTCATCTTACACAGGCTTTGCAGTCTCACAAACTCTACTTGATTTCTCCTGAAATCCCTGTGGGCAGTTCCATTCTTATTACTGACATCGAAAGTGAACTTTCTGATGCCACCAATGCGAACAATCATGTGAAGTTCAAGTGGAAACCGCTTCGCAAGCAGGTGCCTTTCACCGTTCCTCGCTCACAGAATATCTTCAACCAGGTTTACAACAATTCTTTCGACTAATGCCCCACGCTATTCATATCACCACGCTAAAACGTATGCTCCAATCTCCTGAACCCGTAGACCTCAAACTCTGGACGCGCTCGGGTGAAATCCAATCTTGGCACCGCTGTATTTCTCTCCGCTACGACTTCTATAAGGGTACAAGACGCATGAAACTGCTGGATTCTAACGAAATCCGGCAGCTTCGCGACGTCTGCGTGTTTGAAATAAATGGTATGGAGGTTTTTATGTAACTCAATTTGTCACAAATATCAATTATTTTTGTGACAAATAATTTTTTCCTTTCTTCAATGTTTGTATGTCATAAATTTCTTGTAAATTTGTGACATAATTCATTTTAATATGGAAAGTACAGCTCAAAAAATAGAAAACAAAATACGCACCTTCAAGAGGGGAAAAATTTTTTTCCCTGACGACTTCGTGGGTATGGGGACTTCTGATACGATAAGGCAAACATTGCAAAGGTTAACGAAAAGTGGGATAATAATTCGTGTGGCACAAGGTATCTATTGTTATCCTGAAATAGAAGAAAAACTTGGCTTAGGGATTATTTACCCTTCGTATGACCAAATAGCCGAAGCATTAGCTTCTCGTGATCATGCACGTATAGTGCCAACTGGCGAGTATGCACTTAATGCATTGGGGCTTTCGACACAAGTTCCTATGAATTATGTATTCCTTACCGATGGACAATCTCGAAAGGTTTGTATATCAGGGAACAAGGGAATACAATTTAAAAATACCGCACCTAAAAATTTGGCTTTTAAGAACCATTTGGCCATGCTTGTAAATTCTGCGTTGAAGTCAATCAAAAAGGAAAATGTCACTATGGGGCAGATTAGTCAGATAATCTTTCTGCTCCAGAAAGAAGAGAAAGAATCGGTGCTTAGCGACTTAAAATTAATGCCTGTATGGGTACGAAAAATTGTAACAACAGCATATGAATAACTATTTTCAACTTACAGAGAACGAACAACGTCTTGTTTTACAACAAGCTGCGGCTCGTTATGGTTTGCCACCTCAGGCAATTGAAAAGGATCTTTGGGTCTCTACTATATTACAAATCGTATTTACACTACCTTTTGCGGAAAAAATAATTTTCAGAGGGGGAACATCTCTGAGTAAAGTTTGGCACTTAATAGACCGATTTTCAGAAGATATAGATTTGGCGGTAGATCGCTCACTTTTTGATTTTGAAGGTGATTTGACTAAAAAACAAATAAAGAAACTCCGAAAAGCATCATCTCTTTTTGTTAAAGATGAGTTTACTCCAGCATTAGAGTTGGCTCTTGAAAAATATGGTTTGAATAATCTGTGCTCAGTAGAACCAGAACCTGATGGAGAAGGTGATAGTACATATCCAGAACCTCGCAAAATTTTTGTGAGTTACAAAAGTGTATGGCCTGATCCATTAGCCTATCTATCACCTATCGTTATGCTTGAAATAGGTGCACGCTCATTACTTGAACCGCATGAGAACACACATATACGCAGTATGGTTGAAAGTCTGTTCCCGACCATTCAAACTACAATTGTTGATAGCGAAGTGGCAACCGCACTGGCAAGCAAAACTTTTTTGGAAAAGGTTTTTCTGTTGCACGAATTGTTCTCCGTTGAAGGTCATGGAGAAATTGCTGATCGAAAGTCCAGACATCTGTATGACTTATCGAGAATGATGGATAAAGACTTCGCTCTGTCTGCTATTGATGATGATGCCTTGTGGGAATCAATTCGGCACCATCGTGAAATTTTCACCAGCGTCAGTGGTATGGATTATACACCCGATATTCGGAAGCGATTGGTTCTTGTACCGCGTGAAAACATTATCACCGCATGGGAAAGTGATTATAAAAGTATGTGTACTTCTATGATATATGGCGAAAAGCCAAGTTTCAATCAGTTGATAGAGCGCATGCGCGAGTTAGAAAGTAGATTTCTTCAATCGTAAAAGCGGCACAATGGTATAATAGCATTACTTCTCATTTATGATAAATCTGACTTTTCAACAGTTGATGTGAGTGTTGTAAAACAGATAGTACATGATGAGGGCTACGAAACAGAGTAAAATATGACAATAGAAATAACCACCATCGAAGATGTTAAGGCTTTTGCTCAATACTTGGCAAACGACCTTCATCTCAACTTCCACCCTGATGATGACTTCTCGTTTTACGTGAACTACGAAACGAAAGAACCTACTTTCTCACCCGAAGAGGCAGCAAAGTACAATGCTCTCATGAATGAGTGCTTTGATGTTTGCGAAAAGGCAAATGTTGATGTTTATGATGTCATGGGAGAATATTTGAGAAATAAGGTTATTGTATAGTACAAGCGCAATTCCTTTGCAATATGTACTTGCAAAGGAATTGCGCTTGAATTATCTATCGAATTCTTCAATTCTCTTTATCCATCTGTTTTTTTCTTCAAATCCCCATTGAACATGCCAAGCTCTTCCTGATGCGCCATCTAATAGAATAAACTGCCACATGTTTTTTGTTGGATAAAGTTTGAAACAGTTTCCATCGGTTGAGAATTGCGATAAATCAATCCCATTAAGTGTGATGGAAAATTCCTTTTCTCCTTCTAAACTCCATTGGACCTGATAAATTTTCCCAGTTTTCTTATCCAACTTTAGAAAATTGAATGAATTCTGTGTAGGATATAATTCAAACCTTTGCGATTGCTCAGAATCGTCCAATATATTGGAGAATCCTTGCACTGCTGTCAAAGACATCAGCAAGTATAAAAATATTCGTTTCATTTTTTACGATTTTAATTTCTCCAACGCACAATACTGCACATTGTAGTCATTGTTAAACTTCATTGTACCTGCTATTTTCGGTAGATTGGCCGAATGAATTTGCGATAAATCGAACTTCGTTGCCATGTCTAAATCCATCACTAGGTAAAGCAAAGCTTCCTTGGTGTTAGGTAATTTCTTGTATTCGCTCTCGCTCATCACAAATTGCACACGACAATCACCATTGATAGCATAAAGGTGTTGATTATTTTGGTTGTCGTATGTGTGGAATAGCACGTAACCAAGCTCCGTGATTTTTTCCATCACTCGCTGGCCTGCTGCATCTTGCAGTAGGGGAATTGCTATACGCCCATCGTTCAATTCCATAGCATTGTTGCTCAACTCCCATCGTACAGCCAACACGCCATTCTTTCCTTGTTCGGAATGAGGCGCAAAACCTTTGGCTTGCGCTTGTGCCATAACTGGCTCTGGATCATCTCCCAAGCCGCATTCTTCCACATAGAAGCTCTTACGCAGTTCATCAAGTAACTCTTTGTTTGAGTCTTCAAACTCCTTTCCTTTGTCCAAAGCAAGTGATAGAATGGATGATTCTTCAAAAGGAGCATATACTTTGCCTATCACTTCTTTGAAATGATCGCGGATATATACTTTTGTATCTATGTCAGGGTGCGGCTGCATGGCATAGAAACTGAAATCCTCTTGCAACCACGATTGTATAGTCTTTCTGAACTTTTCTCTGATGTCTGTTTTCCATTGGCTTATCTCAGAAGAGTTGTTCTTACCATACATGGATAAGACAAAGAGAAAATTTACATCATAGTGGAAGAGTAGCAGTGTGTCACGGTCAAACAGTCGGTTCTTGAATTGAAAGTTCTTCCTGCGTGTTTCACTCTTATCACTCTCTTGTAGGCCATCTTCTTTGTAGCTGTAATGCTTATCCAAACGGGCGGAGATGAAGAAATTGGGAATTACATTGTAACCCTCTGTATCATCATCTTTCAAACGAACTATTGAATGGGTCGCATGCTTGTTTCGCTTATTGAAAATATCTAAGTTCCATTGTATCACATTACGGGCATAGGTATATTGCTTGTATATGGAAGTGTCGTCCAACTCTCCACTTAACTTGTAATACTTGCTATCACCAATGTAGTATGTGTTACCCTGGTTCTCTATGAGACTCTTGGCGGTATACAGGTGATCTACAATCTTACCATCACGTTGCTCTTTGTCCATTCCATCAGGCAATGGATTGTCACCAATCAGCGCATCAATGATGGCTTCAAACACGATATTGAAGTTCTTTACTAATAGGAAATCACGTTTGTTGGTATTCACATAGATTTGACGTGTTTGGTCAAAGAAAGCATAGCACAACTCCCAAAGCTGCAAAGCTTTGTCCGAAAAGTACTTGTACTTGATTTGCTGTAAACGTCGCACACCAAACTTTTCAAGATAACGTTGAAATTGCTTTCCCTTTATCAAAGGAAAGTTTACGTTGATGCTGACAGGGAAACCATAGTTGTCATGCAGGTGCTGTAAGATGCTGAAATAAATTATCAGCAACTCTTCATCGAAGTTGATGCTGCGCTTTTTGTTCACAGGGTTCATGTAAAGTACATTCTGCTTCCCATTCTTTCGCTGTATGATGGCAGTACTTTTGGCAATAGTACGTCCCCAGTTTATCTTGTTGAAGCCCGAATGTAGGTTCTTTAAGATAAACATGAAGAAGTGCTGATTTTCTTTGTTGAACTGAATAAGAGCCAATAGTATGTCCAAGAACGTGTCGCTTTGCTTACGCTTGCCTTTACCGACCTGTGCCACCTGTTCTTCGTAAACTATGGAGGTGTCATTACCCGTACCATTCTTATATACCACGATGGCACGATATATCCAAACAGAAAGGGTATAAAGCAGACGTTCTTCATCGCGTGCTTTTGAATCTTCGCTGTCCCAAAAGGTTACGTTCTCCTTAAAGTTGATGATGTCCTGTGGCTCATACTTACCAAATACTTTGTTGTCCTTATCAAGCAAAACTTTGGGAAGAATAAAGACACAATCGCCTAATGTGGGATTATAATAATATCCCACATAAGGCATGTAAACGCTTTTCTCGACATCACCCCACACGTTATCTAATGGGACGAGGTCTTTTACATCTTGATATCGGTATGGATAGCCTTCTATCAGTATGCGCATAGCTTATGACATTTGAGCGTATTTGAGGAATACTTCTCTCATTCGCAGTAAGCGGTCAATAAAGAAATCAAAAACATCTGTCCATTTCTCTTTATTGTCAAAGTCTATATTGGGCAATATTTCTTCAATGACGCTAGCTTTTTTATCAGGATTCTCTCGCCATTCGTAGGTGACTCCCATTTCTTTCTCAATTTCCGCTTTATGCGCAAATAGGTTGTGGTACGTTTCCGTAGTCTCATTAAAGTAAACTTCTACTTTAGCCTGTTTCTTTTGACGCAACTGCAAAGCACCAAGGTAGAAATCAACATTTGGGATAGTGAAGTTTTTCCAATGATCTTTACTTGCTGTCTTAACCCCACCAAAGTATTTAGCAAAGTCTTCACTCTTTTCATTCGCATAATTTAGGAACTGTTCCCAAAACTCATAGCGACTTTTATCGGCTTCACTCCAAGTCGATTTATTGTCTTCATCAAGTTTTTCTTCTTTTGAAGACTGCTCAGTTTTATCTATTGAATGCACATTCTCCTCGCCCACAATACCTACAATGAACTTTCTGATAGCTGCAACGCAAGGTGTGCAATCATCATTGTAGAATGCCTCAAACGTAGGTTCATCTTCTGGATCGTCTGTAACTTTGAAGTACTTAGTTTCACCATCTTTGAATACGTCATTCCAAAGGTAGAATAATACTTTCCCAACAAAACGTTCTTCACTAATAAAGTCTTTATCTTCGTTCGATGGCTTGCAGAAGAAGTAACCTAATTTCTTGTCGTCACTGCTTGTTTCTTTGGCGATGATTTTATTCATCTCTTTGATGAACTCCCACCAGCTGCATGCTTCATCACCAAAATGGATAGTCCAGTTCTTATGAGCATCACTTATCTTCACAAACTTCCAGTCCCAACGACGTTTGAATGCGCTGTCAATGGGGAAGAGTGACTGATCACTGGTGTTCATCGTAGCCCAAATGTAGAGGTTATTGGGGAGTAACAACTTCGTACCATTCTTTATTTGCTCTATAATGCCATCAGGATAATGCTCAGAGAAATCGTTGTTGATTTCACTGACATCACCCTCGTTGGGTAATATGTCCTTCAACTCACTACACAAATACTGCGCAATGTCTGCATCTGCATCAATCGGATAACTTGAAAAACCATTGTCCTTACGGTCAAGCAATTGGAATAAGTCGCCAAATATTTGTGCACAGTTTCCTCGATTTATTTCCTCGATAACTAGCACTGTATCCTTGGGGTAGTTTTTCCATGCCGAAACGTAGGCTTTGATGAAAGCTTGCGGAACGAATTTATAGGCTATGATTTCTTCTTCCTCATGCTTGTTATCGTTGTCCAATACATCATAACAGATCCTTTTTTCTTGCTTAACCATAGTTGGCTTGTAAGCGCCAACAAATGAAGCATAATCGCTATCGGGGTGGAATGTGGTACGCACATGGTTGGTTGTTTTCAATAGCGTGTTGATGCCATGAGACTTTCCTGTACCTGGAGCACCATAAGTGATTTGCTGGAGAGGGCGTCTTGACATTGGAACATTGTTTTTGCTCTTAGATTCATCTTCTACGCCTTCAATAATAGATTTTGCCAGTTCCTGTTTTTCTGCAAGAAATTCACACAAATTTACTACATATGATTGGGAAGCATTAACTAAACAGGCACAAGACAAAATAGGAGAGACATAGAAATCTCCTCTATCAATAGATTTTGCGCCATGCCACCAGTCGTAATCTGTAATAAACCGCTGCAAGTTGGATTTTGAAGTATCATCCAAATCTAGTGAAGACAATGACTTTTGCTCATCATCTGTAAGGGTTTGGCCATTCAACCCTTTTAGGCGTTCTTTCGTTGCGACTTTAAGCGCATATTCCTTATATAGAACCAATTCTTTGTAAAAATCTATAAAGTATGATGCAATATAGAACCATTGGTTGGGCAAGAAAATATTTAGGAAGCCTCGTTGAGAATTTTTAGTTTGAATAATTGCCGAGTATTCATTATATATTATAGAATAGCCATTGATATCCTTTACGAGTTCTTTAAAGACAGAAGGTAACACAAAGTCATGACCATCATACTGATTGAATTTACCAGCAGCAAGACTGTAAATTTGTTGTAGATTCCGCAGAGTTTTCATACTTATTTATTTAATAATTGCGATACAATTTCCTTTGCTAATTGTTTTATTACAGGTAAGGCTACACTATTTCCAAATTGATGGTATGCTTCTTTTTTTGAAACTACGATTTTGAATTCTTGATTATTCTCATTGTAATTTCCGTTATTTGCACACTCTGGGTTTTGCCAGCCATTACCAATAATTCTATATCCCTGTAACCTCCCAGCTTCTACAGGAGTGAGTCTACGGGGATTTAATCCTTTCTCTGATTGATCTATCAAAATTTCACTGCCATCTTTCCAATAGCGAGCTGAAATTGTGCTACAATAAACACTTTCAGAATTAAATAAACTGTAACCAAAACCTTTTCCATTGGCTTTATTACGTTCTTTCCTTCTTTGATGTCCTTCCCACATTTTATCGCTTATGGTATAATATGAGTCTATTGAATTCTCTGGCTCAAATATATCAGACACCTTAGTCTTAATAACCAGATCACTAAGATTCTTGGATTTTTCATAGATCGCGTTTCCATTAGGATCCAATCCATATGGGAATTTGAATCTATCTGTCTTTACCAAGTCCTTGTACCATGCAATAATAAATAAACGTTCTCTATTTTGTGGTACGCCAAAATATTTAGCATTTAGAACATCATAACTATATGCATATCCAAGTTCTTCCAATGTTGAAAGAATTACTCTTAATGTCTCTCCCTTCATATGTGTTTTTAGTCCTTTTACATTTTCAAGGAACAACACTTTTGGAGGGTATCCAATGCTTATCTTTTGTTTTCTCTAAAAAAGGATTATGAGTATCCTAAGTAACACACGAAATCCCAATATTCGTTTTCTATACAGCGCAAATAT
>ENA-UEOZ01000040-UEOZ01000040.1-human-gut-metagenome-genome-assembly--contig:-NODE-40-length-98001-cov-92.754463_pt1 | contig 98001 bp, 59 predicted proteins | sample MGYA00242898_ERZ507912 | MGnify/ENA primary metagenome ERZ507912 (study PRJEB26167, sample SAMN06115410) | human gut metagenome | host: Homo sapiens | place: China:Chongqing | collected 2016-04-27... | reverse complement strand
CGACTGCTCCAACACGCGATACCCAGGGTGTCGCTTCGCTTGCCCTGGGCTATGTGCTCCATTGGGCTTTCAGCCCGTCCTTGCTAAATCCGAAACTTGAATTATTCATCGTCCCACCTTTCGGCCTTTGCTTGATATGTAGAGGCCCTTGGTGGGGCGTGCCACGCGTCGGCCGCTGAGGTCGTACCACTGCTCGGGGGTGGCGGCGGTGCTGATGGCACCTGTGCCGGTGGCAGTGTTGTCGACAGTTTCGGTGGGGCTGAAGCTGAACCAGCAGCCGTTGTCGTCGAAGCGGTATTCACCGGCAGTCTTTGAGCCGTATCCCCAGTTGTAGAGCTTGTAGCCCTCTCCGCTTTTGGTCTGGTTGATTTCGGCATGGTTGGCATCGCTCACAAATATGAAGTAGCCCGATTGTCCACTGTCGAGCAGTTTCCAACCTGCTTCGGGTTGTGCGGCCACCGCGTTGAGGGCAGTGTTGTTGCTTGATGCGGGCGATATGTAGAGGCCGTCGTGGCGGTTGACAATGTCGAAGGTGCCGTCGGTGCGGTCCACAAATTTCCATTCCGAGGCTTGTGTGCTGGCGTCGGTCTGGCTTGTGACGGGCTGTCCCTCGCCCAGCGAGGTGGGGTAGTAGTTGGGGAAGCGTGCCGAGCTGAACTTGTAGTAGTGGCTCGTGGTGGCGTTGCTCAGCGTGGGACTGCCGTTGGGCTGAGGCTCGGGGGTGATTAGCTCGGTGTTGACGAGTTTGAAACTGTATTGGCAGCCGTCGTCGGTGGTGTTGCCGTCGCCCCAGTTGTACACTTTGAAGCCAAGTGCGCTGGTAGTCTGGTTAAATTGGCTCTTGTGCTTTTCGGTGCCTTTGGTCACCTCGGTGTCGTTCATAATGATGAAGTAGCCCTCGGTGGCGGCATCGCCCAAGTACCACCCCTTGGTGGGAGCAGTGGCCGAGGTGGTGAGCGCAGCGTTGTAGGTGGTGCCGGGCACGATGTAGGTGCTGTCGGCACGGTTGATGATGTCGAAAGAGTTGGCGTTGTCGGTACGTGCCACGAACTTCCACTGCGAGGCTTTGGTGGCGGTGGTGTTACCCACGATGGGTTGTCCGACGCCCTGTGAGGTGGGGTAGCGGTTGTCGCGCAAGGGCGTGTTGAACTGGTACCAGTAGGCTATGCTGTCGTTGCTTGCCTTGGGGCGCGGGTCGGGTGTGGGGTCCTCGGTAAAGGGGTCGAGTGTGCGGTCGGGCGAGTAGGTGATGCCCTCGAGCGCATTCTTGCCTTCGGTGTCGGTCAGCACAAAGGTGTACTGCCACTTGTCGCGTGCGGTGCCGCCCGAGTTGGCGTGGGGCAGTTTGAGGAACACCTTGTTCCAACCCTCGTTGAGGTGAACCTTGACCACGGGGCGTGCGGTAAAGTTTTCGTTGGTCAGACCCAGTGTGGTGTTGTCCTGCGGTATGTCCTTGTCGGGCTGTTGCCAGGTGGGTGCAGCAATCTCCTGTCCGTTGAGCCACACTTGCGAGCCGCGGCGGTCCCACTTGCCGGCCGGTGGCATCTTGTCTTTGCCCGAGCGCGAGTAGGTGTAAAACTCAATTTGCGCACCGGCGTCCTGTGCCACGGGCGAATAGACGTAAGTCCAGGCGTAGCACGTCTGGTTGTTGGCAGGATTGTTGAGCACGCCGCGCACGGTGCCGTGCCAGATGTGGCGCAGGTATACGCCGCCACCGGTCACTTGCTTGGCGGCATAGTCGGTGCCGTTGTAGCTGTAGGTGGTGGGCATCACAGCATCGAGCTTGGCGGCCTGTTCGGGCGGGAAGGCCTTGGTGGCATCGCCGTCGTTGGGGAAAGGCTCAGTCAGGCGCCAGCGTATGTTGCTCTGCTTGACGTAGGGTATGGGCGCGCCTTGCAGCGAATGTGCTTTGTGAAACAGGAAGCGGCGCTCAAAGTCGGCAAACTCCTCGTACTCCTCGCCTGTGTTGGGCAAGTGGGTGCCGCCAGCTTCGATGTATTGCTTGCCGCCGCCAATCCAGCCGCGTTCGGCCGAGGCCAGCACGTTGGCGTATTGGTTGTTTTGGCGTATGATGTCGTCTTCGGTGGCCACTTTGGTGTCGTTCCATGCGGCTGATATGGTGCCGGCCATGTCGGGGTTGCCCTTGTCGGCATAGTAGATGTTGCTCTTGTAGATGCCCACGAGGTCGGCGTAAACGTCGAAGTGGTTGATGTAGTTGTAGCGGCAGTCGATGTTGGGCAGTCCCTTTACGGCAGTGCCACTCGTGGCCCACATTTGTGTCATGTCGGCTATGTCCTTGGTCACGGCTTTGTTGTTGAGCTTGTTCCAAAGCACCACTTTGCGGCCCAGCGTGTTGCGCACGAAGGCGGTCATCTCCTCGAGGAAGCCGTCCTTGATGGTCACTTCGTCGCCGCCTATGTGTATGTAAGGGGCTCGTGGAAATACCTCGACGGCCTCTTTGAGTATGACTTTCAGAGCCTTTTTGCCCTCGTCGGTTTGCATGTCGAAGCCCATGGCGTTCTTGAACACGTCGCTGTGGCCCGGCATGTCAATTTCGGGTATGACGGTGATGCCGCGCTCGGCAGCGTATGCCTCCACCTCCTTGCACTGCTCCTGGGTGTAGTACTGGCCGGGGTAGCGCACACCATTGGTGTAGCTGGTGAGTTGCGGGTAGGCTTTTACCTCGAAACGCCAGCCTATCTTTTCGGTCAGATGCCAGTGAAACACGTTCACCTTGAAACGGGCGTAGAGGTCGATCTCCTTTTTCAACTCGTCGACCGACAGAAATGAGCGGCCCACGTCCTGCATCCAGCCACGCACCTTGAAGGCGGGCCAGTCGGTCATGCTGAGGGCCTCGAGGGCGGCGGGTGCGCCCGTGTCGGCGTAGCCCTCGGCCAGTTGCTGCAGCGTTTGTGCGGCACGTATCACGCCGGTGGGGCTTGCAGCGGTGATGTTGATGGCGTTGGCGGTGATGCTGAGCTTGTAGCCCTCGTTGGGGAAGTTGGCCACCTCGTAGTCGTAGGCGCCATCAATGGCACTGGCCAGGCTGACGGTGACTGTGGCGGCAGCGCTCTCGCCCTCGGCGGCAATGGTGCAGCCGTTGGCAGTGAAAAAGTTCTTGAGATAGGTGCAGCCGGTGGGGTCGGTAATGGCCACGGTGCGCTGCAGGGCAAACGGTGCGGCCCCGGCAGTAAGCTCAATTTGGTGCGGACGGGGCAGGAGGTCGCCCACCTTGGCATTGGCGTTGAGGGCCAGCAGGCTGCCGCTGGCTATGGCAAGTGTGTAGAGAAGGTGTTTCATGCAATAAGCAGGTTATGTGTCGGTGTTGTCAGTATTATAGGCGTGCAGGGTGGTTAACGGGTGTGGGCGCAGCGGGCAAGAAGGCTCGCAGCGCTTGGTTCACGCCCCTGATGTGCAAAGGTACGGGCTTTCGGTCGGAGTGCAAGGCTTTGGTGGTATGTTATGCAACATATATTGTGACAGCGGGCGGAGGCTGCGGGCGGGTGCGCAGGCATGGCCATGGCCACAATAAAAAAGCCTTGCGGCCGGGGCACGTGGCTCCTGCTGCAAGGCTGTGATTGGTAAAATCAAAAGCGGAATGTGTGGCTACCCTTGCTTGACGCTGTCGGGCAGTATGGGCATGGCGCCCGGCTGGGTGCACACGTAGGCACTCACCTTGACGGCGCGGGCATGTGCCTGGCGTACGGGCATGCCCTCGATGAGCGATGCTACAAGGGTGCCGGTAAATGAGTCGCCCGCACCAATGGTGTCGCTCACCTCAACGCGCGGTGTCTCCATGAACGAGGTGCCGCCAAGTGGGCAGTCGGGGGTGGCGGGGGTGAATATGTAGCTGCCGTTCTCGCCACAGGTCAGTATGACCATGTCGAGGTGGTAGTCGGTGAGCAGGGTGCGGCACTTGGCCTCGAGGTCGGTGCCTTGCAATCCAAACATGCGGGCCACTACCACGAGTTCCTCGTCGTTGATTTTAAGCACATTGGCGCGCTCTAACGACTCGGTGATGACCTCGCGGGTGTAGAAGTTCTGGCGCAGGTTGATGTCGAATATCTTGTACTGGCCGGGACCGTCGGGCACGGTGTCGACAAAGCGCAGAATGCTCTGGCGCGACACTTCGCTGCGCTGTGCAAGCGAACCCCAGCACACGGCACGCGTTTGGTGGGCCATGGCCTCCATCTCGGGGGTGAAGGGTATGTTGTCCCAAGCCACATTGTCGGGGAAGGTGTAGTGGGCCACGCCGCTCTCGTCAATCTCGGCTATGACGGTGCCTGTGGGCTGGGGCAGCGAGGGCATGATGGCCTCGAGGTGGCGCTCGGCAAACACGTTGCGCGTTTCGGTGGCCAGCGCGTCGCTGCCTATGGCCGACACTACGCGCACGGGCAGGCCAAATTGTGATACGTGAAAGGCGAAGTTGGCGGGTGCACCGCCTATTTGCTTGCCTGTGGGCAGCACGTCCCACAGCACTTCGCCGAGTCCTATTACATATTGTTGCATGGTGATATTGTTGTTGAGGTGAGTAGATTATGCTTTAATGCGGGTGGTGTAATATACAAGGTAGAGCACGGCGGCGGCCATTACGGCTATGGCGCCCCACTGGCTGGCCACGGCGTCGCTGGCATAGCCCATGGCGAGGGGGAACACGGTGCCACCGAAGAGACCCATGATCATCAGGCCCGAAACCTCGTTCTGCTTGTCGGGGCAGGCCTTAAGGGCTTGGGCAAAGGTGATGGGGAAGATGTTGGAGTTGCCAAAACCTACGAGGGCAATGCACACGTAGAGGGCCATTTGTGAGTGCAGCGTGAGGAAGCCTACCATGGCTATTGCCATCATGGCCACGCTCAGCGCAAAGAAGGTACGCTCGCTCACCTTGCGCAGAATGAATGCGCCGAGGAAACAGCCCGCCGTGCGGAATATGAAGTAGAGGCTTGTGGCAAATCCGGCTTCGGTGAGTGTGAGGCCGAGGTGTTCCTGCAGGAGTTTGGGCGCTGTGGTGTTGGTGCCCACGTCGATGCCCACGTGACACATGATGGCCACAAAGCAAAGCAGCACAAATGGGTTGGCCAGCAAGGCAAAGCAAGCCTTGAAACCCGAGGCGCGGTTGGCCGGGGCCTCCTCCACACGGCTGGCACCAAGCGTCAGGGTGGCTATGATGGCAATGGTCATGTAGATGGGGAAAAGCACACGCCAACCCAGCCCGAAGGCGTTTTGGCTGGCACCCCATGCGGCGATGATGGGGGCGAGGAACGAGGCTATGGCCTTGACAAACTGGCCAAAGGTGAGCACGCTCGACAAGTTGCCGCCCGTCACCACATTGCTCAGCAGGGGGTTGAGCGATGTTTGCATGATGGCGTTGCCAATGCCGAGGAGCGAGAATGACACGAGCATCAGCGTGTAGCCCTCGCCAAACAGGGGCATGAGCAACGATGCAAAGGTTACTATGAGGCTCAGTACCACTGTGCGGCGGCGTCCTATCTTGTTCATGAGCACACCGGTCGGCACGCTGAATATAAGGAACCAGAAGAATACGAGCGAGGGAAATAGGTTGGCCTCGGTGTCGCTCAGCCCGAGGTCTGCTTTTACGTAGTTGGAAGCGATGCCGACAAGGTCGACAAAGCCCATGGCAAAGAAGCAGAGCATGATGATGCCCAATATGATAGATTTCTGTTTCATGAGATGAGAGATTGTTGGGGGAAGGAATGGGGCAGAATTTAGAGGACAAGGAGGTTAAAAGGCACTGCCGCGGGCCACCGAATGGCCAGTGGCAGCCCTTTTAACCTCCAAGTTCTAAAGCCTTATAACCAGCCTACTTGATGGTGTAGGCTTTGGCATTTGCCACCTTGCCGCCAAAGAAGCGGAGCTGGTTGTATGGTTTGTTGGGGAATACGAGGTTGGTCATGGCAATGCGGCCACCGTCCACAAAGAGTTCAACTGACGACTTGTCGACAAATATTTGCACGTGGTGCGCGTCGGCCTTGATGGGCACGGGGGCCCAGGTGCCAAGGGCAAAGGCATTGTGGTAGTTGACAGTCACCTCTTTGTAGCGTTTCAAGCTTTGTGCATTGTCGAGCTGGTGCGGTTCCACCTTGTTGCCAAACTCTGTGATGCCGCTCTCGGCACGGTCCATCACAAAGCGCTGTGCCTTGACATCGTAATAGATGCTCACCTTTTCGCCCTTGGCGTTGGCAATTTCTACGCCACACTTGTCGGTTGTGCCGGCCTGGAGGTCGAAGTCGAGTTCAAAGGCACCCTCGTTGTCAATTTTGGCCTGCTTTTCGCCCTCGAACGAGCCCAGGTCGGTAGCCTTGTTGCGCAGGGCCTCAGTTTCCTTGACCGGTGCAGCGCTCACCAGCAGCTCGCCGTTGTCGGCCGTGTAGAGCTTGAGCTCGCGCGGCAGAGCGTTTTGTGAGCGGAACTGCTGTGTGGGAGTGAGGTTGGCATACTGCCAGTTGCTCATCCATGGCATGGCAATGATGCGTCCCGGTGTGTTGGAGTAGGTCACTGTGGCATAGTGGTCCTTGCCCCAGTCGAGCCACTTCACATCGTTGGGTGCGGTGTCGCACGTAAACTTGTGGCCGTCAAACTGGCCTACAAAGTACATGGTGCCGCTGCCGCCGTATACAAAGCCCGGATTGATGTTGACAATCATCACCCACTTCTTGTGCTGTGCGTTGCCGTCAACTGCCATCTCGAAGAAATCGGGACACTCAAACTGGTTGGGCTGCGGGCCGTAACCGGCGCCCCACTCGCTCATGTAGCTCCACTTTTTAAGGTCTTTCGATTCGTAGAAACGCATGTTCTTGTCGGCGCTCACGATCATCACCCATTTGTTTTGCGGTGCATACCAGAACACCTTCGGGTCGCGGAAATTCTCCAGTCCGTCAAAGGGTGTAACCACGGGGTTGCCCTCGTATTTAGTGTAAGTGCGACCGTTGTCAAGGCTGTAGGCAATGCACTGCTGCTGGCGTTGGTGGTTGCCGGGCAGATTCTTGTGCGAGGTGTAGAAAGCAATGATAGCGTCCTTGCCAAAGCCTGCCATATTGTTGTGGTCAACCACGCACGAGCCCGAGAATATGTGGCCCATGGTGTCGCGTGCAATAGCCGGCTGCTCGTGTGTCCAGTGCACGAGGTCCTTCGACACCGAGTGTCCCCAGTGCATGTTGCCCCACTTTGAGCCATAAGGGTTGTACTGGAAGTAGAGGTGGTACTCGCCGTCCTTGTACACCAGTCCGTTAGCGTCATTCATCCAGCCATACGCAGGTGTGTGGTGGTAGATGGGGCGGAACTTTTCGCGGTTGGCAGTGTCAAACGCGTCGGCCAGCTCAATGTGTTTCCAAGCCACGGCGTTGCGTGCCAGGTTCTTGATAACGAGCGAGTCATGTTCGGCCCCGGCGTGCAGTGGGAAGGGCACAGTGTAGTCCACCTTGTTCACGGCCAGACGCACGTCCATCGGGGTGCCGTTGAGCATTACTTGTGCTTCGGGCTGCTCCTCCTCGATGGGCAGAATAGCGTATTTGGGAGCATGGTTGATATTTACTATGGTGAGTGTGTCGCTTGGCTGGTTGAGTGTGAACGAGCCGTTGCTTGAGGCGCACGACGCCGCAAGGGCGGCGCCCATGATGATAGATGCAGAAAGATATTTCATGATGAGGTAAGTGTTAGAAGTTAATTTTAGCAGCAAATTCTACAGTGAAGGGGCGAATATACGAGCCCGCCATCCATGCGCCGTTGTACTGTGCGGCCTGCTCCTTGTCCACCAGTTCGGCACCGGCAATAGAGCCCTTGGCACCCGTCTGGTTCAGGAAGTTGATAACCGTGCAGCCCAGTTTCACGTGGCGGTTCACCTTCCAGTCAACACCGCCAAACGTCTCCCATCGTCCGTTAAAGTAGTAAGCGTTCTTGATGTTGGCGTATGTCTTTGAGAAGTAGCGGAATGAAGCCCACACCCTCAGGGCGTCGCCCAGGAAAGTATAGCTCGGGTCGAGTTCGACAAGCACCTTAGGAATTTCCGTCACAATGTTGCCAGTGGCATTGATGCCGCTCACCGTGCCATCGCTGAAAGTCACGCTCGTTTCATACTTCTTGTAAGTAGGCTTTTGATAGGTGAACAAGAAGTGGAACTCAAAGCCCTTGAAGGGTTTCACCACAGCGTCGGTAGTCCAGCCCAGCGTCTTGATGTCGTAAGTCAGTGCCGAGGCCTTGATGTCCGACGGGTTGTTGGGGTTGATAAGGTTGAGCGTAGAGTTATTGTTCGACTTGGCAATGTATGAGAAGAGCGAAGTGAGGCTCAACCACTTGTTGTTGTAGTAGATACCTGCGCGTCCGAGCGGAATGGCTATTTTGCCCACGTTAGGCAATTCGGCCGGTGCAAAGGAACTCATGGCCGGGCGCTGCGTGTTGTAAGTAAAGTCGCCCGTAAGGCCAAACTCGTGTGTAATCTTGTAAGTCAGCGCTGCGGTGTACACCTGGTTCAGCCAATCATAGCTGTAGTCGGCAGGCGCTATCACGGTGCCGTCGGCAGCGGTGGCGCCCAGGTGGTAGTTGGCAAAGCGTCCCACATACTTGCCGTCGGCATTGCGCACGGCAGCGTTTTCGCCCTTAGAGCGCTGCCACTCCAGGCGTGCGCCATAGTAGAGGTTGAGTTTCGGAGTCACGTCCCAGTCGTGTGTGGCATACACGGCCAGTTTGTTCTCATCACCCTTGTAGTATTCCGAAGCGTTCTGGTTAAAGTTGTAGTAAGCCGTAGAGCCGTAATACTTCTTCTCAGGCAGTGCCGCAGGGTGATACAACAGCTCGGGCGTGTCCTGCACCGTGTGGTCATACATCGTGGTGCACGAGGCATAATTGTTGTGATAGTGCCATTGGTCAATGCCCACGCGCCACGTCATGTTCGAGAGCTTGCGTTTCAGTTCCGACGTCAGGAAGGTTTCGTCAATGCGTCCGCGGTTAAAGCACGACATACGGCTCTGCATGTGTCCGGCGTAGGGCGAGAGCGTGCCGTCGGCGCCCTTGGTGTAATAGCCGTCGGCAGCTTGCACCTCGCTCAGCGCCATCGGCGTCTGATACAAGTAAGAGCCCAGTGCGTGGTCATACTTAAAGCGCACGTCCCACTCCAGCCCGTTGTCCCAGCGGTAATTGTTGAGCAGTGTTATCTGGTTGTCACGGCTTGCGGTAGCATCGTACAGCGATGTCACCTTCACCTCGCCGGTGCGCATGTCCATGTAGGGAATAGTGCTCACGTTGGGCAGGTACGAAGTCGTGCCGAGCTTGAAGCCCGGAATTTCGCTCACCGAGCCGTCGCCATTATATATAAAAGGCGCGCCGGTAGTGGCATTCGACAGCCAGTGTGAGTTAGAGTAGTGGTAAACGGCCGACAGGCGTCCGCGTCCCTCGTTGTAGAGCTTGGTAAGAGCAAACTTATATATCTCCGTGCGGTCCTGGTACTGTGCAAAGCGCAGCTTGAACGAGCCCGGGTCAAAGTTCTGGTACACGCTGCCCGAGTAGAACCACCCCTTGCCCAAGGCACCGTTGAGGTTGAAGTCGAACTGCTGTTTGCCAAAGTGGTTGGCGTTGTAGTTAAGCGTGCCGTTAAACATTTTGGTCTTGTCCGTGCCAAGTTGGTCAAACGAGTTCACGGCATAGCCAATGTTACCGGTAGTGATGGCCGTTTCCGAAATTTTGAGCAGCCCGGTGTGACTCAGCGAGCCGTCGCCGCGCCAGTGCGTGTTCACATTGTGCGGGTTAGAGTTAAACACAACGGGCAGTCCGTTTTCGAGCACATTCACATCGCCGCCCGGCAGTCCGATTGAAATTTCGCGTGGTCCGTTGGCCGATGCTGCGTTAAGCATCACATTGCGGTTGCCCTCCTCTTTATTGCCCTTTGCGGCCACCGAGTCGGCGGCTTCGGGGGTTTGCGCCAAAGCGCCCGCGCTAACGGCTGCCAACATGGTGATGAGGCTTGCGCGGTGTAACCGTAGTTTATTAGCGTACATGGTAAAAAATAGTGTGTGTAGAAAGGTTTGTACTGCTTGCCGGGCGTGTAACATTTGTGTCATGCCACCCGGCGTTTGATGTTGCAAAACTACTGATACACACTACCCTTGTGCAAATATAAATGTTGCATCGGTGGCAACAAATGTTGCATTGCAACAAAATTGTAACCTAATGCAACATTCGTGTTAATGGCTGCTGCTAAAAACATGTTTTGCAGCATACACTTTGCAAAATGTACGCAGAAATGTAAAGCAGTGTGTGCAAAAAACGTGCCAACAGTGCTTTGCGCAAACATTGTCGTTACTGTGCAAAACACTCCCTCTGAGTGTTAATGAAATTTGCAAGCCGCGAAAAGTATGACCCCCTTGGCACACGTCGGCCCAAAAATAGCTAATTTTGTAGCTCAGCCGCGCATACTATATATAAGGAGTGCCCATGCGCGTGCCATTACTTAACTCTACCAACACAAAAACTACCCCCGATGCAAGTAGCTTTATTCATACCCTGCTACGTCAACGCCGTATTCCCCGAAGTAGGCATGGCCTCGCTCCACCTGCTTCAGCAGTTAGGCGTCGATGTGGCGTACCCCGAGCGTCAAACCTGTTGCGGCCAGCCAATGGGCAATGCCGGATTTGAGGACGAGGCCGCCGGCCTGGCGCGCCACTTCGAAGAGGTGTTTGCCGGCTACGACTACGTGGTGGGCCCGTCGGCCTCATGCGTGTCGTTTGTGCGCGACCACTACGGCCGCCTGCTGCCCGACCACCAGTGTCACAGCCAGCAGCACGTGTACGAAATATGCGAGTTCGTACACGACGTCATACGCCCCACCAGTCTCAACGTCAGTTTCCCCCACAAAGTCAGTTTGCAAAACAGCTGCCACGGCGTGCGCCTGCTCGGCCTGTCATCGCCCTCAGAGCGCAACGTGCCCTATGCCAACAAGCTGCGCGACCTGCTCGGCCTGGTGCGCGATATCGAGGTGGTCGAGCCCGAGCGCCGCGACGAGTGCTGCGGCTTTGGCGGCATGTTTGCCGTTGAGGAGCACGCCGTGTCGGGCCAGATGGGCCGCGACAAGGTGATGCGCCACGTGGCCACCGGCGCCGAGTACATAGTAGGGGCCGACTGCTCGTGCCTCATGCACCAAAACGGCATCATAGCCCGCGAGAGGCTCAACATCAAGACGCTGCACATAGCACAAATACTTTCAGGAAATGTCTAAACACGCACAACAAGCCAAACAATTTCTGCGCAACAAGAAGCAAGCCGCCTGGCACGACGAAACCCTGTGGCTTGTGCGCGAAAAACGTGACCGCATGGCCCACCAGGTGCCCGAATGGGAGCAGCTGCGCGAGGCCGCACACCAGCTCAAGCAATACAGCAACTCCCACCTCGACACCCTGCTCACCCAGTTCGAGGCCAACGCCACACGCAACGGCGCCATCGTACACTGGGCCAAGGACGCCGCCGAGTACTGCCAGATAGTAGAGCAAATACTCCGCGACCACGACGTCAAGCACTTGGTCAAGAGCAAGTCGATGCTGGCCGAGGAGTGCGGGCTCAACCCCTACCTCGAGTCGCATGGCTTCGAGGTGCTCGAGAGCGACCTCGGCGAGCGCATACTGCAAATGCTGCACCGCAAACCTGTGCACATCGTGTTGCCCGCCATAGCAGTGAAAAAAGAGGAGATAGGCGAACTCTTCACCCGCGAGATGGAAGGTTGCGAACCCGGCAACTGCGACCAAACCTACCTCACCCATGTGGCACGCCGCAACCTGCGCCGCAAGTTTATCGAGGCCGAAGCCGCCATGACCGGTGCCAACTTTGCTGTGGCCGACACCGGCGAGTGTGTGGTGTGCACCAACGAGGGCAATGCCGACATGTGCACCTCGCTCTGCACCAAGCGCCTGCAAATAACCGCTTTCGGACTCGAAAAGATAGTGCCCAACCGCCAGGCCCTCGGCGTGTTCACCCGCCTGTTGGCCCGTTCGGCCACCGGCCAGCCCTCCACCGCCTACACCTCACACTACCGTTCGCCCCGCCAGGGCGGCGAGCTGCACATCATCATCGTCGACAACGGCCGCAGCCGTCTGCTCGCCAACCCCGCCCATCGCCAGGTGCTCAACTGCCTGCGCTGTGGCGCCTGCATGAACACCTGCCCCGTTTACCGCCGTTCGGGCGGCTACTCCTACACCTACTTCATTCCCGGCCCCATAGGCATCAACTTAGGCATGGTGGCCGACCCCGTCAAGTACAAGGACAATGTGTCGGCTTGCTCGCTGTGCTACTCGTGCCAAAACGTGTGCCCGGCCAAAGTCGACCTGGCCGACCAAATATACCGCTGGCGCCAGCAGCTGCGCGACACAGGCTCTGAGAGCAAGGGCAAGCACCTTGTGAGCCGCGGCATGAAGCTCTTGTTTGAGCACCCCGCCCTCTACCACACCGCCCTGCGCTTTGCACCACTGGCCAACCACATTCCACACTTCATGGTAGAGAATGCCCTCAATGCCTGGGGCATCGAGCGCGAGATGCCGCAGTTCAAGGGCAAGACTTTTGAGGATTTGTACCACGCCGAAACCAAACAACGTCATGACAAGTAGCAAACAAACCATATTGGAGTCAATACGCTCCCACACCACCGAGCAATTTGCGTGTCCCGACCTCACCGCCCTCGAGGCATCGGCCGTCAGCTATCCCGACCCCGTGGCGCAGTTCAAGGCATCGCTTGCCGCAGCCGGCGGCCGTGCCATCGAGCTGGCTCCCGGCCAGAGTGTCGGCCAACTTGTGGCCAATCTCTACCCACAGGCCACCCGTGTGGCCAACACGGTGGCCAACCTCAGCGGCGCTGAGGCTCTGCCCGGCCAGCCCTTCAATCCCGACACCATCGAGCAGCCCGGCCAGCTCAACGGCACCGATGTGGCCATCATAGCCTCAGACCTCGGTGTGGCCGAGAATGCCTGTTGCTGGATAGCCGACACGGTGCGTCACCGCGCCATCTACTTCATAGCCGAAGCCTTGGTCATAGTGCTCAGCAAGCATCATATTGTGAGCAACATGCACCAGGCCTACCACCAGTTGCCCGACCCCACGGCAGCCCCCTTTGGCTGTTTCATCTCAGGCCCTTCCAAAACGGCCGACATTGAGCAGGCCCTTGTGTTTGGCGCCCATGGCGCACGCGAGGTGACGGTGGTGATTACAGATGCTTGCTGACGCATGACAGTGGTGCGATGTGATATTCTTTTAATATTGTAGTCCGGTAAAACGTGGATACGCGAACGGACCCAAGCGCCAAACGCAACCTCTAATGGGGGCGGCGCGTCTCGCGTCGGGATATTGAAAGAAAAGAATACAAGCTCTACTAAATAACAGCTGCCTCTTTCCCCGACGCGAGACGCGTCGCCCCCATTAGAGCTTGCGTTTCTTCAAGCACCAAGTGCTACCACACCCCCACCACACCCCCACACACCAAACGCAAGCTCTAATGGGGGCGACGCGTCTCGCGTCGGGATATTGAAAGAAAAGAATACAAGCTCTACTAAATAACAGCTACCTCTTTCCCCGACGCGAGACGCGTCGTCCCCATTAGAGCTTGCGTTTGGTGGGTGCTTGCGTTTGCTGTTTGTGTCCGTTCGCATGCACGCGAGTAACCGAAAAACCTGTTACGGGAGGTAGAAAAAACAGTTGCGGGAGACAGAGATTTTTGTCGGACGAACGAAAATTTCTGCCTCCCGCAACTGTTTCGCCCTCCTGACTCCGGCCCTGCAACGCTACGCGCCATGCACAAATGCCCGAGGTGAGCAAACAATCACCAATGTTGCATAAATAGCGCATATATATGCGTTTTGTGACAAAATGATATATTAAAAGCAAGTTTATGCGCACTTTTGTGCGGCAGAATATCCATTATTTCGTAATTTTGCAGCATGTAACAAACGCATTATCAGCATTTTATATCAAGAGTTACAAATCCCAGGATAACAAACGACACAAAAACAATAATTCAATTCATTACATGAGGAAAATCTTATTCGTGTGCCTTGCCGGGGCAGCACTTGCCGTGCCGGTATGCGCACAAACGCAGACTGCCAAGCCTACGTACAAGACCTTCAAGTACGAGGACGGCGCCATCATGAACGCCATGTCCGACAACGGCCAATGGGGCGCCTTCAGCGCACAGGCCGAGGACGGCGCGTCAACCACCGTGTACAGCATTGGTGCACGCCTGGTAAACCTTGGCACCACCGCGAGCCTGTCGCTCACCGACGGGCTGCTGGCCGACACCGTAAAGTCGAGTGCCGCACTCGATGTGACCAACGACGGCAACATTGTGGTGGGTGCGCTCAACAGCAAGCCAGCCTACTACACGGTTGACAGCAAGGCGTGGCACTTTGTAAAGTACAACGGTCTGGGTGGCACCATCAGCTCGGTCACCCCCGACGGCCGCTATGCCGTGGGCACCGTTTACCCCAGCGACAATGAGTACGAAGAAAAGCCCGCCCTGTGGAATCTTGCCACCGGCGACACCATTGCCACCGCCAATCTGCCACAAAAGGACATGGCGCACGCCAACATGGGCCAGAACCGCTTTGTAAGCATCTCGGCTGATGGCAAGACCGTGCTCGGCTGCATGTCATTCTCATACCTGCCCTCGGGCGACAACCCCGGCGGCTGCTTCTACTATGTGTACAACGTAGACAAGCAGAGCTACAAGGTGATAGGCTTTACCGAGAGCGACACCGACGACTGGACACCCAAGGCCAACAACCTGCTCTTCATATCGGGCGCACTGCTCAGCAACAACGGCAAGTATGTGACCGGTTCGGCCTACTATATGGACAAGAACGGCAGCAGCTCCGCCGCTGGAGCCGCCGACGAGTTTACCTGCCCCTTTAAGTACGATGTAGAGAAGGACGAGTTCACTTTCTACAGCGACACCTACAGCCAGGCCTACGCCGGCTATGCCGTCGACAACGGTGGCGAGGTGTATGCCGCAGGTCCCGACGGCAATCCCTACCGCGACTTTGGTGTGCGTTCGGGCAACTACTGGGTGAACTTTACCCAGGGCTTGAAGCAGCACTACAACTTCGACGTGCTGAAGAAACTGGGCTTTGACAACTCGGGCACCCCCGTGGCCATCAGCGACGACTCGCGCACCATCGGCGTGCTTGCCGGTTCGGCCGACAGCTATGTCATCACCCTGCCCGAACCCTTCTCCAACATTGCCGCCACCACCAACCTGCTGAGCGCATACACAGCCAGCCCTGCTGCCGGCAGCACCTTTGCCAAGCTCACCACCATGAAGCTCACCTTTACGCGCACCGTGCAGACACTCATGCAGGCCAGCAAGATTGAGGTGCACGACATTGTGGACGGAGGCGCTACCGTGGCCAAGGCTTTCGGTTTCCAGACCGATGCCGCCGACCCTTACAGCGTAAACATCAGTTTCCGCAACGCCAACCTGGCCAACGATGGTATGCCCTACGAAATTGTAATTCCTGCCAAGGCCATCAGCATCAAGGGCGACGCCACACGCTACAACGACGAGATACGCATCACCTACAACGGCCGCGCCAATGTGCCGCTCGAGGTAATGACCACATCGCCCAAGGAGGGCAGCGCACTGGGCAAGATTGATGCCTCGACCAGCCCCGTGACATTCAATTTCGATGCCGAGGTAAAGCTTGCCGGCGACTCTCCCCGCGCACAGCTCTACCAAAAGGGACTCAACACCCCCGTGGCCAGCTTGCTGCTCGGTGCCGACGGTTCAAAACTCTACGCTTATCCCGCCACCCAGCAGAACCTGCTCAAGGACGTTGACTACCAGATTGTGCTGCCCGCCGGCGTGGTGACCGACATCACCGGCAATGCGGCATCGGCCAACAAGGCCGACACCCTCAATCTGCGTGGTGCCTACGAGCGCGAAATATCATACGACAGCAACATACTCTACAGCGAGAACTTTGACAACGGTGTGGGCAACGTGATGCTTTACGACGGCGACACCAACACCCCCGATGCCGAAAGCAAGAGCTTCAACTTCAACGCGGCAGGCAATGCCTATGCGTGGGTGCCCGTGCGCGACGACAACGGCACCACTGGCTATTCGGCAGCATCAACCTCGCTCTACACCCCCGAGGGCACGAGCGACGACTGGTTGGTAACACCGCAAATTAACGTGATGGACAAGCTCTGCACCCTCACCTTCAAGAGCCAGAGCTACCGCAAGGCAGCCCACGACAGCCTCAAGGTGGTGGTGTGGCCCTGCGACAACATCTATTCAGCCCTCAACGACGAAATAGTAGACCGCATGAAGCGCGAGGGCACCGTGGTATACTTTGAGCGCGAGTCGGCCGGCAAGAGCGAGGCCAAGCTCGACGGCGACTGGAAGGAGAACACCATCAGCCTTGAACAGTTTGCCGGCAAAAATGTGTACATAGCCTTTGTCAACCAAAACGAGGCTCAGAGCTTCGTGTTCATCGACGACGTACAGGTAACACACGACCTGCCCTTCTTTGCAGCCTTCGACACCGAAGATGCCGTAGTGGGCAAGACTTCAGCCAAAATCAAGGGCAGCATTGTCATTAACGACAGCACAACCTACAACACCCTGCACCTCACCCTCAAGGACGGCCAGGGCAAGGTGGTGGACGAGATTGACGAAACCGGGCTCAGCCTGGCCAAGGGCGACAAGCACGCCTTCAGCTTTGCCAAGGCACTGCCCCTCACCATCGGTACTGTCAACCGTTACAGCGTCGACTTCAAGCTGGGCGACAAGGAGAACACCGTGAGCAAGAGCATCAGCAACCTGAGCTTTGAACCCGTCAAGCGTGTCACCCTCGAGGAGTTTACCGGCATGGGCTGCACCAACTGCCCGCTCGGCATACTTGGCATTGACAATTTGCACAAGACCTATGGCGACCTGTTCATTCCCATGGCCCTGCACTGCTACACGGGCGACCAGTTGGGCGCTGGCGTAACAAGTTATGCGGCCTACCTCAACCTTACCGCAGCGCCCTCGGGCTGCATTCAGCGTGGCGACATCACTTATCCCATCACGCAGGACAAGACCACGGGCAAGTACAGCTTTACGCCCGGCGACAACACCACCAACGATGTGACATGGCAGAGCGAAGTGCAGAAGCAGCTTGCCACACCGGCCCCGGCCGAGGTAACTGCCACTTGCGAGCTTGCTGCCAACGGCAAGAGCCTCAAGGTGCCCGTGAGCGTGAAGTATGCGCTCAACGCCACCGACCTCAACCTCAAGGTTTTTGCCGCAGTGCTCGAAGATGGCCTTGTGGGCTATCAGTCAAACGGCTTCTCGTCAGTGTCCGACCCCGTAATAGGTGAGTGGGGTGCAGGCGGCAAGTATGGCATGGCCACCGTTACGTCTTACACCTTCGACCACGTGGTGCGCGGTTTCTATGGCGAAACCTTCACCGGTACACCCGAACTGCTGCCCGCCACCATCGAGGCTGGCAAGCCCTGTGTAACCACCCTCACCATACCTGTGCCCGATGTAGTGGAGAACCCCGCTGCCACCAGCGTGGTGGTGATGCTCTTCGACGGCAATACCGACAAGCTTATCAACGCCTACCATGCCAAGCAGGGTGAAACACCCGACGGCATAGACGATGTGTTGAACGACAACACTACGGCTGCTGTAAGCGTGACGGCTGCTGCAGGCCGCGTGGTAGTGACCACGGCACTCGATGCACGTGTGCAGGTGTACACCATCGACGGCCGTATGGCTGCCCAGGCTGCCGGTAAGGGCGTCATCACCCTCACGCCTGCTGCCACAGGCATGGCCATTGTGCGTGTGAGCACCGCCAATGGCGTAGTGACCAAAAAGGTTATACTTTAACCATATAGTTAGCGGGGCGGCACAAGCGCATTATTGCTTGTGTCACCCCGCTAACGGCTATAAGTAGGTGCTCAAAATTATTTTACTCAAGTCTCGAATTTAGCAAGGGCGGGCTGAAAGCCCAATGGAGCACATAGCCCAGGGCAAGCGAAGCGACACCCTGGGTAATCCCGCAACAAATAATATTGACGCGCCCTGAAAGGGCAAAAGCATTAAGCCATGGCGCAATCATTGAGCAAAATATACATACATCTGATATTCCACATTAAGACAACAAGTCCAGCCATCAGACAAGAAGACATTGAGCGTGTACATTGCTATGTCGGCCAGTTAGTAAACACTACCGGCTGTAGGGTTGTAAGGGTTGGTGGTGTTAACGACCATGTGCATATATTGTTTCTGCTCTCACGTGACGTAGCCATCTCGCACGTAGTTGAAGAGATAAAACGCAATAGCAGCCGATGGATAAAAACGCTTGCCACACATTACAGAGCGTTTGCATGGCAAAATGGTTATGGTGTGTTTTCTGTCAGCCAGTCGATTGTCGATAAAACGTTAGATTATATAAGTAATCAGGAAATGCATCACAAACGGTTCTCGTTTCAAGACGAGTACAGACAATTCTTGTTATCATACGGCGTAGAATACGACGAGGCGTATGTGTTTAAGGATTAAGGCTTTTGCCCTTACAGGGCGCGACTGCTCCAACGCGTGATACCCAGGGTGTCGCTTCGCTTGCCCTGGGCTATGTGCTCCATTGGGCTTTCAGCCCGCCTTTGCTAAATCCGAAACTTCAATAGAAATCTTAAAAAGTTTGGCAAACTTACTTGTCGCCCCGTCAACTAATTCTGCCAATGCGCAATACACACATTATTATTAACTCTAATATTTCAACCGTATGGGTAAAATCTACTCAACCATGGCACATGCCTTGACCAGGGTGTTTGCCTTGTGCCTGCTCCTTGTGGTAGGCTTGTCGGCTGCACAGGCTGCCGACACCGTAGAGTATGGTGCGCTCGAACTGAACAAGGCTTACGAACTCAAAGCCCTCAACACTTCGACCGGCCACTACACTGCTACTGCCGACGGCATTCTGACCGTCACCAGTTCGGGCACGGGGAATTTCATTCCCTACAGCGACGCGGCGTGTCAGACTCCAATATCGTACACGAACATTCAGGAGAGTACGCCGGTGTTCCACTACTACTACAACCTCAACGTGGTAGCCGGCCAGACAGTGTACTTCATGTACGATGGTCTCAACACCGTGACCTCAACCCTCACTTTCAACACAGAGAGCTCACTTGAGCGCACTACCACCGTGCCCGAAGAGGGCAGCACTATTATGTGCACCAGCACATCGCAGTGCTCGTTTGGTTTCAGCAATCAGGTAAGCTGCTCAAAGGTGGAAATCGTGGCAGGCTCGGTGAGCAAGCCCATCGAGTTCAACATTAACAGCAACAGAGTGTTCTTCAGTTTGAAGGAGCCTGTTTACGCACTCATGGCCAACGGCACACTCAAGGAGGGTGACACCTTCAGCGTGCGTCTGTCGGGCCTTTGCATCAACGGCAACGAGAGTGTGAAGTACGGCACAGACGGTGTGCTCACTGCCAGCTTTAAGTGCGGTGCCAAGCCCGTGGCCCTGGTGTCGAAGAGCAACTTCAGCACCGACCACGCCTTCCGCTCGTTCTGGACCAAGGGCGATGCCGACGGCATTGTAACACTCACCTTCGATGGCGACATTGTGGTGGCCGACGGCAAGGTGACGCTCAACTATGGCGACACCAGCTCGGGCTCTGAGGCCAGCGCACGCTACACCGAGGTGCCCCCGTTCAGCGTGGAGGGTAACAAGCTCGTGATTGACCTTACCGACAAGGAACGCACCCCGCAGACCATGCTCGGCATCACCACTGTGTACGACAGAATGCTGCTCACCGTGAGCAGCGTGTGCGACAAGAAGGGCAACCCCGTGTATACCGCCAGCTCGGGCTCGCGCGGCACATTTACGTGCAGCATGCCTTATAGCGTTGAGACGGTCAACGTACAAACCCAAATCACGCCCGAGAGCGGCAGCCGTTTGGGCGACACCAAGCAGATTGAGGTGTATGCCACCGACTACAAGAAGTTCAGCTTTAGCGGTGTGCGCTTTGCCTACACCGACACCGATGGCAGCACCAAGGTGGCCACAGTGGCCAAGGAGGCTTGCACCGAGACTGCCGACACCGACATTGATGGTGCCTACACCCTTTCGGTGCCTGTGCCCGCCGAGGTGAGCGGCAAGCAGAATGTGTACATGAGCCTGATTGACCTCAAGGCCGCCGATGGCAAGGACTACAGCGCGCTCTTCTCGGCCAAGTACAATGGCTTTGCCGTGCTCGACATGACTTATCAGGCATCGGCTGAGGCTGCACCGGTAAGTTTGAAGGGTGCCTCGCTTGGCGTATTTGTGGCTGATGCACCTGTTGTGATTACTACTAATTACGACAACGTGACCGGCAACGACAGCATTTCGTATGTAACCTATGATGTGTTCGACCTCAACGCTGCTGAGGGCGACGAGGCATACGTGGTGACTAAGACGCACATCGAAAACCACACCGACGCTGGCTGGGAAGGCCAGGTGGTGGGTGCAGGCAACACCAAGCTCTATTTGGGCCACACCTACCGCGTGGTGGTGACTGGCTACCAGCAGATAGGCAAGAATTTCAACCCCTACCGCGACATTGTGGTGGGCACCGATACGCTCTACTTCACTGGCTCTGAGCTCGACTATGTGTACAGCGACATCACGCTCGACAGCTTTACACCGGCCGACAGCACCATCAGCAGTGCCGACAACTTCAAGCTTACGCTCAACTACAGCGGTCTTGTAAAGATTAAGCAGGACGAGACGGGTATAGCCGGTGGACAGATGCGCGAATTCATACCTTTCACCGCTTACGAGGCTGTTGAGCCCGACAACGAGGGATACTCTAACCAGTGGGTGCTCAGCATCGACCCCACAACGGCGGCTGGCATTGAGGACCGCTTTGTAACCATCAACGTGGTGGCCGAGGACCAGAACGGCCAGCGTGTGCGTGGCAACAGCGGATTGCGCGAGAACACTCTGCGCGCCATCGAGTTTACGCTCGACTATAATGGTGCCGAGCTCACCGTATTGCCCGTACAGGGTGTTACTGAGGACCTTGACTCGCTTTATCAGTTTGACGTGACTGCCCCCGATGTGATAGGGCTTGGCAGCATTGACATTGCCGAGGCTCACGTGTTCGACATGCTCAACACCGTTGATGTGCCGGTAGTATCGGCCACCTATGTATATGACGACCCCGAGGTGCAGGAGATTGCTGACTACATCAACAATGCCTCTTATGAGGAGGCTGTTGCAAAGTATGGCCAGGAGGCTACCGACAAGGCTTATTTTGCCACTTCCAACACCATGCGCCTCACGCTCGAGGAGCCTATCAAGGCGGAGGGCGGCTACACGCTCGTCATTCCCGCTGGCTACTTTACTTCGGGTGAACAGTTTGATGGTGTGGTGTCAAAGTCTTACGAGGGCTTCTTCACGGTAAAGGGTGAGGACGTACCTGTTGAGGTGAATTACACTACCGACCCTGTGAACGGCAGCACAGTAACCGAACTCGGCGATGTGACTATCGACTTTGTTGATTATGAAACGGACGGCGTAGGTACTGGCTCAGGCATGATTACCATCAAGAAGGACGGTGAGCAGATTGCCCGCGTTGACGCTTTGGGCGATGATGACAACTGGGGCAAATTTACTATCCCGGTAAATCAGACTGAGAAGGGTATATACACTATCGAAATCCCCGAGGGCTACTTCCTCGACCCCGAGGGCAACAATATTCCTGCCATAACGCTTGAATATGGTATTGGCATGGCTACTGGCATCAACAATGCCAAGACTGATGCCAAGGCTGGTGCCACTTACACATTGAGTGGCGTGCGCGTGAGCGGCAAGCTCCCCGCGGGTCTCTACATCAAGGGTGGCAAGAAGGTTGTTGTAAAGTAAGCTCTGCTTGCTATGATGCCGTGCTTGGCATCAGTTGAAATATAAACATTCCCCAACTGCGCGTAACTGTGCGGTTGGGGAATGTTGTGCTAATGGGGGGCGCTTGCAGCGCTTGCTGATGTGGTAATGTGCTACCTCTAAGTGCAAGCTCTAAACGCAAGCACTAAGCGCTACCTCTAAACGCTACCACTAATGGGGGCGACGCGTCTCGCGTCGGGAAATTTTTCAGCAGCCTCGTCTTGTGGGAAAATAAGGCAAAGGCTCACAGACAAGCGTGTAATTAGCTGTCTGTGAGCCTTTATTCAGTGTATGAACATTGCATTGCATTTTCCCGACGCGAGACGCGTCGCCCCCATTAGTGGTAGCGTTTGGTGGTAGCGTTTGATGCTTGCGCTTGGCGCTTGCAGAGGTAGCGTTTGTGTTAGGGGAGCAGCATTTATGTAATGTGCCAATATGATAATGGGCTGACGTTGGAGCGTTACTACTTACAACGCTACGGCGTCAGCCCTTATGTTCATTTTGAAAACTTGTGTTCTTGTGTTCTCCGCGTTAAGCGGCTAACACTGCTTACTTGCGAATGGCGTGCCACAGTTCGCGCACCCAAAGCACCAGCGACGAGCCAATGACGATGATGACCCAGTCGATGGGCTTGAGTCCCGTTACGTTGAAGAACTGCTGTATGCCCGGTATCTCGACCATGATAACCTGTCCGACCAAGATGATGAGTGCAATGACGAGCAAGCCCTTGCAGCCCTTGAAGTGCAGTGCGCTGCGACCGGTGTGGAAGGCGCGTGCGTTGAACAGATAGAAGAAATGCGTCATGACGAAGATGGTGAAGAGCAAGGTGAGCTCGTAGGGCGTGACGTGGCCCTTGGCGCTCAACTGCAGATTCCACAAGTCGGTGAGCTGTGTGATGTCGGCATGCTGGAAGATGTAGAGCAGGGCGAGCAGCATGACAAAGAAGAAGCCACCTACGCCCACAATCTCGCCAAGCATTTCGCGGTTGAGAATGAAAGCCTTGCGGTCGCGCGGCTTTTCAAGCATTACGCTCTCCGACGGTGGCAGCGAGGCCAGTGCCATGGCTGCAAAGGTGTCCATGATGAGGTTTATCCACAACATTTGTGTGACCGTCAGCGGCGACTCTGTGCCCATAAAGGCACCGCACAGTACGAGCAGGCAGGCCGTTACGTTGACTGTAAGCTGGAAGAGCAAGAAGCGTTGAATGTTTTGGTAGAGCGAGCGTCCCCACATCACAGCCTTGCCTATTGACGAGAATGAGTTGTCGATGATGGTGATGTCGCTGGCCTCCTTGGCCACGCTTGTGCCGTCGCCCATCGACAGGCCCACATGGGCCGCCTTGAGCGCGGGGGCATCGTTGGTGCCATCGCCCGTTACTGCTACCACCTGACCCTTGCGCTGAAGGGTTTCAACCAGTCGCTTCTTGTCCATAGGACGTGCGCGGGCAATAATCTTGAGGTCGTTGATGCGTGCCTCGAGTACCTGGTCGCTGAGTGCGGCAAACTCGGGGCCGGTGATGATGTGGCTGTCGTTGTCGGTGTCCTGCCACAGTCCGATTTGGCGGCCAATTTCCTTGGCAGTGCCCGGGGTGTCGCCCGTTACAATCTTGATGCTGATGCCAGCGTTGATACACTCCTTGACGGCGGCGGGCACATCGCTGCGCACGGGGTCGGCAATGGCTGCGGCAGCCACAAAGTGGAGTGAGGCACAGGCCACTTTGCCGTCCTTGATGGGCTCTTCGCCCTCGGCCACTTCGGCCCAGGCAAAGCCCAGTGTGCGCATGGCGCGGTTCTGCCAGCTGAGCAGTTGTGCGTTAAGCTCGTCAAGCTTTACTTCGGCCGTGTGGCACAGAGCATACACAATTTCGGGTGCGCCCTTGACGTAGAGCATGCGCTTGCCCGGCACGGCGGCCGACTGCACCACAGTGGCCATGTATTTGCGTTCGGTGCTGAAGGGCAGTTCCTCCACCACCTTGGCCCCTTCGCGCAAGGTGCGGTAGTCGGTGCCGTGGTCGTTGAGCCACAGCAGCAGCGCGCCCTCGGTAGGGTTGCCCAGCACATTGGGTTTGCTCTTGTTGCTGAAGTCGAGTTCGGCAGTAGAGTTGGTGGCAATGCCCTCGGCTATCATGGCCTCGGCAGCCTGTCCGTAAACCTTGAACTCGTCTACGTGCATTTGGTTCTGTGTGAGTGTGCCCGTCTTGTCGGTGCAGATGACGGTGGTGGCACCCATCGTTTCGCAAGCGTGCATCTTGCGCACCAGGTTGTTGGTCTTGAGCATACGGCGCATGCTGTATGCCAGGCTCAGTGTGACAGCCATTGGCAGGCCTTCGGGCACGGCCACCACAATCAGTGTGACGGCTATCATGAAGGTTTGCAGCAAGTAGGCTATAAAGGCGGCAATGCCTGCGCTGGTGGTGAACAGCTCCATGCCCGGCACATTGACACCGCCAATTTCGAGTCCGCCCACGAAGCACATGATAACGCGGCCCACCACAATGAGGGCTGCTATGCCGTAGCTCACCTTGGTAATGAGGTCGCCCAACCCGTCGAGCTGCTCGTTGAGCGGTGTTTTCACGCTCGAGTCAATTTGTACCGCCTCGAACACCTTGCCCTGTTCGGTGTGGTCGCCTACGGCAGTGACCTTCATCAAGCCGTGGCCCTCCATCACCTTGGTGCCCTTCAGCACATGGTTGGTGGCAAAGGTGGCGTTGGTGTCGAAGTCCTTTTCGTCGGTGCTTTTGCGGCAGAGCGGTTCGCCGGTGAGGGTCGACTCGTCGACGGCCAGCGATACGGCTGTGATAAGGTCGCCGTCGGCCGGCACTTCCTCGCCCGTGTTGATTACTACCACGTCGCCCACCACCACATCGCGGCGTGCAATGTGTGTGGCGTTGCCATCGCGTATGACCTCAACCATTTCGTCGTCGTTCACCTGGTTGAGAATGGTGAACTCCTTGTCGGCCTGCAGTTCAAAGTAGAAGGCAAGTCCCGTGGCCAGGAATATGGCTACAAAAATGCCCACCGGCTCGAAGAATACCTCGGCCCCTTCGCCCAGACCAAAGCGCTCGTACAGCGAAATGCCGATGCTCAGCGCGCCGGCTATCATTAGTATGATGATGAGCGGGTCGGTGAATTTCTCGAGGAATTGTTTCCAGAGTGGTTCCTTTTCGGGTGGTGTGAGCACGTTGGCGCCATGCTTGGCGCGGCTTTCGGCCACCTGTTGCGGGGTGAGTCCCGTGATGTGTTGTTGTGTCATGTTGCTTGTTATAAGGTTTTTGTTATATTGCGTTTGTGCTGCAAATATACATGATAAAAGGGTTTGTCTTGCCCCAAGTTGCAATGTTTTGGTCGTAATTGGCGCAAAATGGCCGTTTGGGGTTGCCATGTTGCGGTCGCGCACAACGCAAAAACGGCACCACTTGCGTGTAGCAAGCAGTGCCGTGTAATGTCTTTATGTATGTAACAGTAACAACTTAGAAGTTGTAGAGGATACCAAAGTTGAGGTTGTTGCCTGAGAAGTTGAAGCCGAAGCCGTCTTCGCCGTATGAGCAGAGGTTATCGTCAGCTTCTTGGTAGCCGAGGAAGCCCATGTGAGCAATGAAGTCAACGTTCTTGGCCAAAGAAACCTTTACACCGGGCTGAACGCCTACGCGCCAACCTACCTGAGCGTCGCTATCATAGTCGTGGCCCATTATTTCACCCTTAACCTTGTAAGTGTTGATGCCGAAGCCCATGTCGAGGAAGAGCTTAACGGGACCGAACTTTACAAAGTTCCAACGAGCGTACGGGTCAACCTCAAAGCTGTTAACCTTTTTCTTTGCGATTGTTTCGCCGTCATATTTGCCTGTGCCATAGTAGTCATGGTTGAAGCCAATGCCGATACCGAGGTCCCACTTGTCTGAGAGGTTGTAACCAATCTCGGGTTTGATATTGAAATTAGTGTGGTTGTCGTCAGCATTGCGCCAGAAACCTACTTCACCACCTACGTAAACCTGTGCGCTGGCTGCCAATGAAGCGGCAGCGAGAGCTACTGTCAAGAATACCTTTTTCATTGTTATGTCAATTTTAATAGTTACGGCCACGATAGCATTTCGTGTGGCGGCTTTGTGCCGCGTGTTGCACCGTTGCCAACTGATTGTTGGCGCAAATGTACGACCTTTTGGTATACGTTGCACGTTTTTTGCAGAAAAATATGGCGCCAGGGGTGATTTTGGACAATTATTTGGAATTTTTGAATAAATGAAAGCGGGTTGAAAGGAGTTGAAAGAGTGTAAACGGCGTTTCCCCGTTTGGTGTTGCGCTATATGCTTGCGCCAGCGTGGCGGCATATTTGTGCAGAATGTGCTATCTTTGCACCAGTGGCGTGCTGCGTGTGCAGTGCGCCCCCTAACTCTCTAACCCTCACTCTCTAACCCCCTAACCCCTCTTCACATGTACGCCCAGATACTTCTGCCCCTTGCTGTCGGGACCACCTTTACTTACACCGTGCCGCCTGAGTTGGCCGCACGGGTAAAGCCCGGTGTGCGTGTGGTGGTGCAGTTTGGCGCACGCCGCTACTACACGGGCATCGTGACGGCCTTGGGCAACACGCCCCCCGAGGGTGCGGGCCAGCTCAAGGCTGTGAGCGATGTGGCCGACAATACCCCCGTGGTGCTGCCCGCACAACTCAAGCTGTGGCAGTGGATAAGCAGTTATTATATGTGTACGCAGGGCGAGGTGATGAAGGCGGCACTGCCGTCGGGGCTGAAACTTGAGAGCGAGACCACACTGCTGCGCAACGACGACTATGTGCCGTCGGCCGAGGAGCCCCTCACGCCCATAGAGGCTGACATCTGCCGCGTGCTGAGTGCCGACAAGGGCTACAACATATTGGCCATAGAGAAAGCCCTTGGGCAGCGCGCCCTGATGCGCCCCATAAGGCACCTGATGCAACTGGGCGCTGTGGTGGTGCGCGAAAGCATGACACACAGTTTCAAACCACGCACCGAGGCCTATGTGCGTCTGGCCCCCGCACTGTTTACAGAGGTGGCACTCCACCTCACGCTCGACGCCTTGCAGCGCGCCCCGGCCCAGCATGCTCTGTTTGTGAACTATCTCGACATGGCCGGTGTGACGGCGGCTGTAAAGTTGGGCAACGCCCAGATGCTCAAGCCCGTAACACGCCACGACCTATGCCACGCGCCCAATGCTGCCACAGCCCTTGCCGCACTCAAAAAGCGTGGCGTGCTCGAGGTGTATGCCGTCGAAACCAGCCGCTTGCGCCCCTCTGTGGCCGAGCGGGCAGGGCAGAATACCCCCATGCTTGACAAACCGTTGAGCACTGAGCAGCAGCGTGCCCACGACGAGATAGTGGCGGCCTTCGCCACCAAGGAAGTGTGCCTGCTGCATGGTGTGACATCGAGCGGCAAAACCGAGGTGTACACCCAGCTGATAAAGGAGACACTGGCGCGTGGCGAACAGGTGCTGTACCTTGTGCCCGAAATAGCACTCACCACACAGCTCACCTCGCGCCTCGAACGTGTGTTTGGCTCGCAGATGGGCGTGTATCACTCCAAGTTTCCCGACGCCGAGCGTGTGGAGATGTGGCAGCGCCAGCTCACCCCCGAGGCTTTCCCGTTGGTGGTAGGTGTGCGCTCGTCGCTGTTTCTGCCTTTCAGGCGGTTGGGCCTTGTCATTGTAGACGAGGAGCACGAAACGAGCTACAAGCAGCAGGACCCCGCCCCGCGCTATCATGCCCGCGACACGGCCATTGTCATGGCGCACCAACTTGGAGCCAAGGTGCTGCTCGGCACGGCCACGCCAGCCATCGAAACCTACCACAATGCCCTGAGTGGCAAGTACGGACTGGTGCGCATGGCCCACCGCTATGGGGGCGTGGAGTTGCCCGAAATAGTGGTGGAGGACGTGAAGGAGTTGCGGCGCAAGCGTCTGATGAAGTCACCCTTCAGTCCGCGGCTTGCCACCGAGGTGCGCAAGGCCATTGAGGGTGGGGGACAGGCCATACTCTTTCAGAACCGTCGCGGCTATGCCCCCGTGCTCGAGTGCAAGGCTTGTGGCTGGACACCCCGTTGCACACGCTGCGACGTGAGCCTTACCTACCACCAGCGCTTGGGCAAACTGGTGTGCCACTATTGCGGGGCGCAGTACAGTGTGCCCACCCAATGTCCGGCCTGTGGCGGCACCGAGATGCGCGACATGGGCTATGGCACGGAGAAGATAGAAGATGAGGCCGCCAAGGCTTTTCCTGATGCCCGCATGGAGCGCATGGACCTCGACACCACACGCTCGCGCACAGCCTACGAGCGCATTATACATCGTTTTGCCTCGGGCGACACCAATCTGCTCATTGGCACACAGATGGTGACCAAGGGCCTTGACTTTGACCGCGTGCAGGTGGTGGGTGTGCTCAATGCCGACCAAATGCTGGGGCAGCCCGACTTCCGTGCCTACGAGCGTGCCTACCAAATGATGAGCCAGGTGGCGGGGCGTGCCGGCCGCCGTGGCCGCCGCGGTCTGGTGGTGGTGCAGACCAAGCAGGCCGACAACCCCATCATCGACTATGTGAGGCGTTCCGACTACGAGGCCATGTACCGCCAGCAGCTGGCCGAGCGCCAGGCTTTTGGCTATCCGCCCTTCAGCCGCATCATAAGCATTTACCTCAAACACCGCAATGACGCGGTGGTGGATCACGCGGCACGCCACCTTGCAGCCCTGCTGCGCCCCCACTTTGCCGACGGCATGTTGGGCCCCGACCGCCCGGTGGTGGCGCGTGTGCAGATGCAATACATACGCAAAATCATGCTCAAGGTGCCGCTGCAATTCACCCCCACAAGCGTGCGGCGCACCCTGCTGGCAGCCCGCGATGTGGTGCACGGCTTCGATGTGTACAAGAGCGTGACCATATATTTTGACGTGGAGTAATGCCCCTCCCCCCCGCGTACCCCGCGTGCCTGTGGCGTGTGCATTATTGTGCAGTGACACATACTCCTACACGCAAAAAAGTACTACCTTTGCACCCATATCTTACCCGTTGGCGGAATTATTGGTTAACGGGCTTACAAGTTGACAGGTTAACAGGTAGGTACGCCATACACTACGTAAGGCTGGCAAGAGGCTTAAAAAGCTCGGCAAACTTACCAGTCACCCCGTCAGTTTGTCAACTCGCTTGCTAATTCCGCCAACGCGTATATATCTTATATAAAAGCAACAACACACTCTACAATGGGTCTTATAGAATTCAACAAACTCCCTATCAATACGCTCGTAGGAGCAGATTGGAAAACCTTTAAGGAACTTACTGCCGGCCGCGAGGTCGATGCCCCCTGGCGTGGCAAATATCGCCTGACAAAGGCCGTGTGCCGCTTGCTCTCGGTGCTCGCCCCCGTGCAGGAGCGTCGCTATCAAAAGCTCTTGGCCAACGAACCGCTCAAGCACGACCCCGTGTTTATACTCGGCCACTGGCGCTCGGGCACTACCTTTGTGCACAATGTGCTCTCGTGCGACAAGCGTTTTGGCTATTGCACCACCTATCAAACGGTGTTTCCGCACCTGATGATGTTCGGCCAGCCTTTCTTTAAGAAGAACATGTCGTGGCTCATGCCCGACAAGCGTCCGACCGACAACATGGAGCTGGCCGTCGACCTGCCGCAAGAGGAGGAGTTTGCCATTTCTAACATGTGCCCCTACACCTTCTACAACTTCTGGTTCTTCCCCAAGTACATGCAGGAGTATTGCGACAAGTACCTTATATTTAAGGACATCACCCCGGCCGAACTGAATGTGTGGGAGGAGACTTTCCGCAAGCTTATCAAGATTTCGCTGTGGAACACAGGCGGCGAGCAGTTCCTTTCGAAGAACCCGCCCCACACGGGCCGCGTAAAGGAGTTGGTAAAGATGTTCCCCAACGCCAAGTTCATCTACCTCATGCGCAATCCCTACACGGTGTTTGAGAGCACACGCTCATTCTTTACCAACACCATTCAGCCGCTCAAACTTGAGGAGTTCAGCGACGAGGCCATTGAGCAGAACATACTCACCACCTACCGCAAGCTGCACGACCAATATGAGGCCGACAAGCACCTCATTCCCGAGGGCAACCTCATCGAGGTGAAGTTCGAGGACTTTGAGGCCGATGCCCTTGGCATGACCGAAGAAATATACCGCACACTCTCGCTCCCCGGTTGGGACAACGCCAAGACGGCCATAGCCCAGTATGTGGGTTCGAAGAAGGGGTATAAAAAGAATAAGTACCAATACGCCGACCGCACACGCCAGCTTGTGGAGGACAACTGGGGCGATGTGCTCGACCAGTGGGGGTACAGAATTTGATGCGCTGATGTGCAAATGTGCAGATGTGCACATTTGCACATTTGTACATTTATGAGCACGGCGCGCATCGCCAATGTCCATTTTTATCATACACACACAATGACCGCACGTTTGCTTTGGGTGGACGACGAGATAGATATGCTCCGCGCCCACATCATCTTTTTACAGAAAAAAGACTATGAGGTGGTGACGGCCAGCAATGGCCCCGACGCCATAGACCTTTGCCGCGAGCAGCGCTTCGACTTGGTGCTGCTCGACGAGAACATGCCCGGACTCTCGGGGCTCGAAACGCTCATGCAGCTGAAGGACATCGCGCCCAACTTGCCCGTAGTGATGGTGACCAAGAACGAGGAGGAAGACATCATGGACCAGGCCATCGGCTCAAAAATTGCCGACTACCTGATAAAGCCCGTCAACCCCAAGCAGATACTGCTCACGCTCAAAAAGAATATACACCAACGCGAGATTGTGCAGGAGGTGACACAAACCGGCTACCGCCAGGACTTCGGGCGCATCGGCATGCAACTGAGCGAACAGCTGACTCCCGACGAGTGGAAGGAACTCTACCGCCGGCTGGTGCATTGGGAACTCGAACTGGCCTCGACGGGCAGTGCCATGGACGACTTGCTGCGCATGCAGAAGGAAGAGGCCAATGCCACCTTTGCCAAGTTTATAAAACGGCATTACGAGCATTGGGTGCAACACCCCGACGAGCGTCCGCTCATGAGTCCCGACCTGTTCAAGCGCTGCATATTCCCACGCCTCACAGCCGGCCGCAAGGTGTTCCTGCTCGTGCTCGACAACCTGCGCTACGACCAATGGCGCGCCATATCGGGCGAGCTGGCCGACGACTTCGACATCGACGAAGACCTCTATTACACCATATTGCCCACAGCCACACAGTATGCGCGCAATGCCATATTTGCCGGACTCATGCCGCTGCAAATAAAGCAGATGTACCCCGACCTGTGGGTGGACGAGGAGGAGGACGAAGGCAAAAACCTTAACGAGAAGGCACTGATAGCCCATCAGCTCGAACGCTTCCGCCGTCGCGAGCAGTTTACCTACCACAAACTCAACGACTCGCAAGCCGTGAGCCAGTTGCTGACGCAGATAAAGCAGTTTGCCGCCACGCCCCTCAACGTGCTCGTAATCAACTTTATCGACATACTGAGCCATGCACGCACCGAAAGCCGCATGGTGCGCGAGTTGGCCGGCAGCGAGGGTGCCTACCGCGGCATCACCCAATCGTGGTTCAAGCACACCCCCATACGTCAACTCTTCAGACAACTGGCCGAACTCGACTACGACCTCATCATCACCACCGACCACGGCAGCATCAAGGTGGACCAACCCTCCAAAGTGGTGGGCGACCGCAACGTTAACACCAACCTGCGCTACAAGTTAGGCCGCAACCTGTCGTACAACGCCAAGGACGTGTACGAGGTGCGCGAGCCAAAGGCCCTCCTCCTGCCACAGCCCAACCTCAGCACAGCGTACATATTTGCCACGGGCAACCGCTTCTTTGCTTACCCCAACAACTACAACCACTACGTGCAGTACTACACCGACACCTTCCAGCATGGCGGCATATCCATGGAGGAGATGCTGGTGCCGCTCATCACGCTGAGGCCAAAACGAAGATAATTAACGGGTTGACAGGTAAGTATGTTCTGTATTATATAATTAAAGACAAGAGGAAACGTACAAACTTGACAAACTTACCCGTCAACCCCGTCCACCCATCAACCATACCAAATACATATCCCCATGCAACTGCAATATACCACATACCACGTAAAGCAGCCCATGCAGCTGCTCCAGTTTATAGAGCACGCCCTCAACGGTGTGAGCCGCAGCCGCGCCAAAGCCATATTGAGCGGAGGCGGTGTGCGCGTCGACCGCAAAAACACACGACAGTTTGACCTCGAGCTGCGCCCCGGCCAGGTGGTCGAAATATCAAAGCGCAAGCCCAAGGGCGAACTGCAATCAAAGTTTGTAAAGATTGTGTACGAAGACCCTCAGATAATTGTGATAGAAAAGGCCCCCGGCATATTGTCAATGGCCACCTCGCACCACGCCTTTTGTGTGAAGCAGGTGCTCGACGACTACTTTCACCGCACACACCAAAAGTGTACCGCCCACGTGGTGCACCGTCTCGACCGCGACACCTCGGGCTTGCTGGTGTATGCCAAGACATTGCAGGCTGAGCAAATTCTTGAGCACAACTGGCGCGACATTGTGACCGACCGCCGTTATCTGGCCCTTGTGTCGGGCGAGCTGCCACAAAAGCAGGGTAGTGTAGAGAGCTGGCTCAAGGACAACAAAGCATACTTCACCTACTCTTCGCCTGTGGACAATGGCGGAAAGTATGCCCTGACGCACTACCGCGTGTTGCGCACCGACGGCAAGCACTCGCTTGTAGAGCTCAAGCTAGAAACGGGACGCAAAAACCAGATACGTGTACACATGCAGGACCTCGGACACCCCGTGTGCGGCGATATAAAGTATGGCAATGGCGACGACCCCATAGGCCGTCTGGCCTTGCACGCCTACCGTCTCAACTTCTACCACCCCATGACGGGTGAGCCGCTACGCTTTGAAACACCTGTACCCAAGGGCTTCAGACTGGGTACAGCACAGCAAAAATAGCTAGCGTCAAGCGCAAAGTGCAACCACCAAACGCAACCTCAAAACGCTAGCTCTAATGGGGGCGACGCGTCTCGCGTCGGGAAAATGAAAGAAAAGAATACAATACAAGCTCTACTAAATAACAGCTGCACTATCCCCGACGCGAGACGCGTCGCCCCCATTAGTGCTCGCGTTTCTTCAAGCACCAAACGCCACCAAACGCTACCACAAAACGCTACCTCTAATGGGGGCGACGCGTCTCGCGTCGGGAAAATGAAAGAAAAGGATACAATACAAACTCTACTAAATAACAGCTGCACTATTCCCGACGCGAGACGCGTCGCCCCCATTAGAGCTTGCGTTAAGTGCTCGCGTCACTTTTAATCTTAAAATATAATACCTATGTACATAACACGTGGTGACCTGCCTCACTGGCATATAGAGGGTAAAATATACTTCGTTACATTCAGATTGGCAGATTCAATGCCCGCAGATGCCACCATGGAGTACAAAAGAACTGTTAGCGCATGGCAAAAAGCACATGGTAATGTACTGACTACTGAAGAGGCAAATGAATTAGAAAGACTGAAGTTGCAAACAATCAACAGTCTGCTTGACAGATGCCTTGGTTGCTGCATGCTTAAAATAGTAGAGGCGAGAAAACTTGTAGAACACGCGTTACACCATTTTGACCATAGCCGTTATCACATACACGATTATGTGATAATGCCTAATCACGTACATCTAATACTGCAAACCATCAATAACTTTAGCATTCAGTCTGTAATAGCTTCACTAAAATCATACACTGCACATAAACTTAACGAGTTGCTCAATGTCAATGGCAAAGTATGGCAATCAGAGTCATTTGACCGTATAATTCGCAATGAACACCATTATTGGAAAGTTGTCGACTACATAGCACGCAATCCACACGGATTACATAGCAATGAATTCAGCTTATATCTGACAGACGGTTATCCCAGCTTCAAGCCAATGTCTAATTATGCCATTCTGCGATAAACGCTACCACTAAAACGCTACCTCAAAACGCTACCTCTAATGGGGGCGACGCGTCTCGCGTCGGGAAAATGCAAGAAAAGCATACAAGCTCTATTAAATAACAGCTGCATCTTTCCCCGACGCGAGACGCGTCGCCCCCATTAGTGCTAGCGTTTCTTCAAGCACCAAACGCTATCATCAAAACGCTATCATCAAAACGCTACCTCTAATGGGGGCGACGCGTCTCGCGTCGGGAAAATGAAAGAAAAGTATACAAGCTCTATTAAATAACAGCTGCACTATCCCCGACGCGAGACGCGTCGCCCCCATTAGTGCTTGCGTTTTGTGCTCCAATAACTCCCCTACACACCTTTTTTGTTGTTTTGCTTGCATCTTGCACTCTTTGATAGTAATGTGTTGATACTCATAAAGTTACGTAGTGTAGGTAATGCTGAAATCTGCTTGCACTTTTGCCTGCACTGCCTACACTTCTTGCACTACCTGCACTCCAACCAGCACTCCCTGCACTGCTTGCACGGGCAAGCATACATATATCATGCAGGTAGGGAGTGACCGGTATAGGGAGCCCGAAAATAATGTCGGAGCAAATGAAAATTCGCCCTCCCTATGCTCTGTAATCGCCCTCCCTATGCTGAAAAAACGCACTGCCGTAATTGATGCGTGCAGATGGTAGTGCATGTAAAATTAAAGGCTACCTACACATTTTTATCCGTTGATTATCAAGGTGTTGTCATGCAAAAGTGCAAGATGCAAGCAAAAACGCAAAAAATAATCTACCAGAGCTAAAGCGGTGTATTATATAATAAGGTGTAGACAAAACCGCACAAAAACACTTTACATGCCCCCATAAATACCCTTAAACGTTGTGTTTCAGCTTTTTTCAATGCCATAGTATTTGCCAATACAACTAAAAGGCGTAATTTTGCCGCGATAATGCAATCAATCATGCCCCGACAAGTGTCTACTTGCCACGGCATCAACCAAAATTCAACCAAAATGAAAGTAACTAAGCTATTGTTGGCCTTGCTCCTTTTTGTAGGGGTAACGGCAAGCGCCTTTGCGCAGCTGCCTTCTGTCAAACTGAAGGATATTAACGGTAAAACCATTGATACTGCAACGCTCAGCAACGATGGCAAACCCTTCATCATCAGTTTCTTTGCCACATGGTGCAAGCCCTGCAACCGCGAGCTTAAAGCCATAAACGAGGTCTATGCCGACTGGCAGGACGAAACCGGTGTGCGTGTGGTGGCTGTGAGCATTGACGAGGCGCAGAACGCACAGAAGGTAAAACCCATGGTCGATGCTGCAGGCTGGGAGTACCAGGTGCTGCTTGACCCTAACTCTGACTTCCGCCGTGCCATGGGCGTGAACATGATTCCCCACGTATTTGTGATTGACGGCAATGGCAAGATAGCCGAAAGCCGCAGTGGTTACACTGAGGGTGGCGAACAGCACCTCATCGACAAGGTGAAGGAACTCATTGCCGCCAGCAAGAAGTAATTTCAGTTTGGAGTTTTGTTTAGTTTGGAGTTTTGAGGTTATAAGGTTATAAAGTAACCTTTGCGAGCTCAATAGCTAAAGGTAACTTTATAACCTTATAACCTCAAAACTCCAAACTAAAAGCCTCCCTCAAACACGACGCATCATCACATGAAACATTACGCCGCCATCACGGCATTAGCTCTGGCCTCGGCCGCCATGCCGCTGCATGCACAAAATGCAGACGGACAAGACAACGACGCCAAGAAATTTACGCTGCATGGCTCACTGCAAACCGATATCCTTACAGCCGCCAGCGAAGACAATAAAATAGGCACCGGCACGTACGATGACAAGTTTATGACCAACACGTATGCCGAGTTGCACTTGCTCAACAAGTATTTCCAAGCGGGAGCCCGCCTGGAATACCTTGACCACCCCCTGCCCGGTTTTGAAAAAGACTTCAAGGGCTGGGGCGTGCCATATTTTTACATCAAAGGCAATTACAAGTGGGTCGAACTCACATTGGGCGACTACTATGACCAGTTTGGCTCAGGACTCATATTCCGTGCTTACGAAGAGCGCTCATTGGGTGTAGACAACTCGTTGCGCGGTGCGCGTCTGGCGCTCAAACCCTTCAAGGGCGTGAGCCTCAAGCTCATAGCCGGACAGCAGCGCTACTACTGGCACCATCGCAACATGGACAGCTGCTCGCCCTGGACCTACGGCGGCGACCTCGAGCTGAGCGTAGACCAATGGGTGCGCCGCATGGACGAGTCGGGCACCCGCCTCACCCTCGGCCTGTCGGCCGTGAGCAACCACAAGGGCAAGGCTGAAAAGGACATTTACAGCATACGCCCGACGGGCGAAACCGATGCCGTGACGGGCAACGAGGTGAATGGGGCTTACAAACTGAACATGCCCAAGGACGTGGCCGCCTTCGATGTGCGCGCCAATCTGCAAAAGGGCAACTACAACTTCTTGGCCGAGTACGCCTGGAAGAGTCAGGACCCCTCAAGCCGCAACAGCTATATATATAAGCGTGGCAAAACGCTCCTGCTCTCTGGCTCCTATTCAAAGCGCGGCATGAGCGTGCTGTTGCAGGCCAAGCGCAGCGAGGATATGGCCTTCCGTTCGCGTTCAACCATCGATGCCATCACCCCGTGCTACATCAACCACCTGCCGGCCTTCTCCATGCAGCAAACCTACACGCTGGCCGCACTCTACCCCTATGCCACACAGATGACACCAGGCGAGTGGGCTTTCCAGGGCGAAGTGGGCTACAACTTCAAGCGCCACACCGCGCTGGGCGGCAAGTATGGCACCAATGTCAAGGTCAACTTCTCCAACATTCGTGCCATCGACCAGCACGTTGACAACCTCAATGGCGGCGAGCTGATGGGCACAGACGGCTACAAGTCGCACTTCTTTAAGTTTGGCGATGCCGTCTACTTCCGCGATGTGAATGTGCAGATTGAAAAGAAGGTGAGCAAACCGCTCAAGCTCAATTTCATGTATTCATACCAGCGCTACAACCAGAAGGTGGTTGAAGGCCATGGCTACGATGCCATCAAGAGCCACATATTCATAGCCGAGGGCAAGTATCAGTTCAGCCCCAAGGTGACACTGCGTGGCGAGGCCCAATATTTGCACACACGTCAGGACCAGAAGGACTGGTGGTTCGGTCTGCTCGAGCTGAGCGTGCTGCCCAACTTCATGTTCACCGTGAGCGATCAGTTCAACGCCCATGTGCCCATGCACAATGCCGATGGTTCGGAAAACGAGGCCGGTGGCACCAACAAGGTGCACTACCTCATGGGCAGTGTGACCTATACCCACGGTGCCCACCGCCTGCAAGTGGGCTACGGCAAGACACGTGCCGGCTACAATTGTTCGGGTGGCGTGTGCCGCTACGTGCCCGCATCGAAGGGCTTGCAAGCCAGCTACACGTTTAACTTTTAAGCGATGCACCGACATGGCAAGCACGCTCACCTATTTAACAAAAGCATACACAATGAAATTCCATCATATCATACTTGGCATGGCCATGGCCGCAGGTTGCCTTACAGCCTGCGACGAGGTAGATGCCGACAAGCGCTTTAGCGGGCCCATTGGCGTTGAGGCACAAAAGAACGTGCTCATCGAGGACTTTACCGGCCAGAAGTGCGTAAACTGCCCCAACGCGGCTGCCGCTATCGAAGCCTTGCAGCAGCAGTACACTGCCGAGCGCGTCATAGCCGTGTCGGTGCATGGCGGTTCGCTCTCGCGCGATGAGGCTACTGACAAGTTTGGCTTGGCCAACGCCACGAGCAAGGCCTACAACGAGCATTGGGGTGTGAAACAATGGCCCTCGGGCATGGTAGACCGCATTGGCGGACTGCAGGGCGAGGACAAATGGGCAGCCGCCGTGCTCACCCGTTTTGGCGTTAGCCCTGAGGTAGACCTCAATGTGGCGAACCTTGTCTACGACGCTGCGAGCAAAACACTCACACTCGATGTCAGTGTGGCAGCCAAAGAGGCTGTGACGGGACGTCTGCAAGTGTGGCTCACCGAGAGCGGCATCGTACAGCAGCAGTATATGCCCGACGGTACCAAAAACAACCAGTACGTGCACAACCATGTGCTGCGTGCCTCGGTAAACGACCCCTATGGCGACCAGCTCACATTGGCAGCCAACGCCACAGACACCAAGCACTACACCTACACGTTGCCCGATGTGTCGGCACTGAAGAATAACACACCGTGGAACACGCAGAACATGAGTGTGGTGGTGTTCTTCTACAACGACCAGCAGGGCGTGATGCAGGTAATTGACCACAAGCTGCAATAGGCATACGCGTAGGCGAGTAGGTTTGCTTTATAAACAGACTTAGGCTTTATGAGCCAATCAGACGCCACGCCGTTGGTTAAATCCGAATACATATATATAACAAACAATACACACATTATGAAGAAGTTATTAGCGTTTGTAGCTTTGGTACTTGCCTGCACTGCAAGCATGAAAGCACAAGTAAAGGTTACTTGCAACGGCAAGGAGGTGGCCACCAACGAGGTAGTGACATTCTATGCCGATGTAGACGAAGGTGATGGTTCTGGCGAGGTTTTAGTCCGTGAGCCCATGATCGTCAACACTGGCGACGAGGCTGTCGACCTCAAAGTGACAGTAGTCATTGACCGCAAGCTGGTGTCGAAAAACATTTTCTTGTGGTGCGGCATCACAGGCTCATGTGGTGAAATGTCCACTCTTACCGAAACACGTGAAACGACACTTACTCCCGGTCAAGGCGTTGGTATGGAATTGCATGCCAATTTTAAGGACGTTGATTACATGACTGCTAATGCCAATGTGACTGTAATGGCAGACGATCAATATGTAACAAGCTTTGTGTTACGCTACGTCTATGCCGACCCCACAGGCATCAGCCAGGTAAAGGCCGACAATAAGGGACTGCAGGTGAACGGCAACACGCTCAGCTATGCCTTTGGCTCGGCAGCACCGCGCACTATCAGCCTCTACGCCACCGACGGACGCCTTGTAAAGCGCGCCGCTACCACTGCCGCCAATGGCACAGTCAGCCTGGCCGGTTTGCAGCGCGGCCTCTACCTTGCCACAACAGGCATGGGCAGCAGCGTCAAAATCATGGTAAAGTAAATCTGACAAGCTGCAATATTAAACGGCAATAGTTGAACAACTAATTACATAACTAATAATATATGAAGCAATTTGTACTCACACTGCTTTCTGCCGCTTTTGTGGCTGGCAGCGCAGTTGCACAAGTGGCAACAACTCCCAAGGCGCTTAGTGGTCTTAAGAGCACATTGCCCGCAACCCGTATGAGCCAGCGCGCAGGCATGGCCACACCGTCAGCCAAAATTGGCTTGGCAAACGCCACCGGCCGCATGCACGTCATGGCCGATGACGAAACCGTTACCCGCAACCCCAAAGAGCTCAGCTACCAGGTGACCGGTAATGAAATTAACAGCTATATGGGCATCGGCAGCACTGGCTTGTCGCTTTCAACTCTTCAAAAAGCTGGCATCACTGGTATAGGTTATGCCGCTGCTTTCCCCGCCATCGTAACCGACCGCTTTGCAGGCAACAAAGTGGGCCTCATCAACTTTGTGGCATGGATGGGTAAGTACACCGATGCTAAGGTGTTTGTAGGCACAATGGCAAACGACCAGGGCGACATCAACGTGTTGTGGTCGGCACCTGTCACTGTCAAGACACCGACCCCTGTCAAGCAGAATGGTAAGACCGTGTACCAACCTCAGGCTACTTCGGTAGTTTGCGACTATGTTATTCCTGACACCCTCAAAAGCGAGCTCTTTATTGGTTGGGTGGCCGGCGGCACAGCTTACGACAGCAATGACCCCTTCGCCAGCCAGGAAGGCAAACCATTGGGCATGATTTACTACCCCGACTTTACCAACACCGGTTATGGCGCGTTCATGATGGGTTCTTCAGGTAATGACGACGTGTTTGCCGTAACCATGACGAACGGCGGCAACTATTACTACAACGCCCCCATTTGGGTGCAGACCACTGGCAAGGGAGGTTTGAAAACCAACGATGCGGCCATTCTCGCCATTGACGATGCCCGCAACTTTGCCGGCAAAAAGGGTGAAGCCACAGTGCAACTGATGTCGCTTGGTACCGACTCTATCAGCAGCATTGAGTATACCGTTGAAAATGGTGGCTCTACCAAGACATATACAAAGAACTTTGCCGGTGAGTATGGCTTGCAGTATATGACTGCCACTCAACTTGCTCTGCCTATGGATATGCCTGCCACTGCAGCACGCTCTGAAGCCAAGTTTACTATTACCAAGGTGAACGGTGTGGCAGACGACTATACAGCAAAGACTGAAAACGAGGGTCCGCTCCCCGTTATCGCACTGCCTGCCGAAACGTACAAGCGCATTCCCGTTGTAGAGGAACTTACCAGCACAGCATGTGGTTGGTGTCCTTACGGTATAGCCGAATTCAACCGATTGGCCGATTCGATCGATGCCAAGAAGATTGTGAAGGTTGCCATTCATGGTCCCTATAATAACGAAACTGATCCGTTGACTTGCAGCGATTACAGCGCTTTCTTCAGCAACTTCAGCAGTTCTCTGCCCACCGTGTTGCTCAACCGTCAAATCAGACTCCACCCCGCCGAGGGATTGCTGCAGGCTTGCCGCTACATAAACAGCTTGCCTTGCGAGGCCAGCCTCACTGTAAAGGGTAACAATGGCTTGGCCGGTCCTAACATCAGCACGACTGTTAAGTTCAACATTGATGTGCCTGCCAACCAGTATGCCTTGGCATACGTGCTCACCGAGGACGGTGTAAGCGGCGTAAACCAGGTTAACAACTTTGCTGCTGTAAAATATATGTACACCTACCAGGGTCAGACAGGCTACAAGAGCTATATTGAAGCCTGGAAGAAGGATCCCTACTTGTGGGCTCTTGCTTCTGCCACAATCAACCCCAAGACTGGAACCTCGAAGTTTGACATGAACCACGTGGCACGCGCCTTTACTGAGGCTGGCGAAAACGAGGCTGGCATTCTGCCCGCACTCAAGGCTGGCGAGGAGTGGACTAACAGCTACAACCTGAAGTGGCCGAAGAACCTCACTCCCGCTGTGAACAAGGGTAACTGCTCGGTGGCTGTTTACTTGGTAGACGCTTCAACCGGCAAAATCGTGACTGGTTGCCAGACTAAGCTTGGCGAGACTAACACCGTAGATGAGACCATGACGGGCATCAACGATGTGACTGTTGCCAACAATGCTGCTGATGCACAGATTTCGACTGTTGATGGTGCATTTGTGGTGAAGGCTCATAATGCTACTGCACGCGTGTTCGACGCTCAGGGCCGCCTTGTGAGCAGCGCAACTGTTGATGGTGAGGTTTCATTGCCCACCTTCGGCACTGGTTTGTTCATCATTCGTGTGGACCAGGCTGGTCGTAGCACAACGCAGAAGGCTTTGTTCTGATGCGCTAATGTGACAATATGATAATATGATAAATGGCAGACGCCGTAACGTTACTACTTGTAACGCTACGGCGTCTGTTTGTTTGCGCATCTGTGCATTGGCAAATAACTTATTCAAATTTCGGATTTAGCAAGGGCGGGCTGAAAGCCCAATGTAGCACATAGCCCAGGGCAAGCGAAGCGGCACCCTGGGGCTTCCGCATAGTAGAGTCTCCGCGCCCTGTAAGGGCAAAAGCTTTAAACCTTTATGTTATTATTCTTACTTGATAGCCGATTTAGCGGTCTTAAAGTGGAACATCGTATGTATATTTTGTTCAATACCTGCGCCATGTCTTAAAGCTTTTGCCCTTTCAGGGCGCGACTGCTCCAACACGCGATACCCAGGGTGTCGCTTCGCTTGCCCTGGGCTATGGGCTACATTGGGCCTTCAGCCCGCGCTTGCTAAATCCGAAACTTGAGTAACTTATTATTATTGGTGTTTATAATGCTCCTCCCTTAGCGCTAAGCGCTACCACCAAACGCGAATATCAAACGCTAGCTCTAATGGGGGCGACGCGTCTCGCGTCGGGAACTATGACAAAGGCTCACAGACAAACATGTAATTAGTGCTGTCTGTGAGCCTTTGTTTAGTGTATGAATATTGCAATTTTCCCGACGCGAGACGCGTCGCCCCCATTAGAGGTAGCGTTTGGTGATAGCGTTTAGGGTAGCGTTTGGTGGTAGCGTTTAGTGATAGCGTTTAGGGTAGCGTTTAATGATAGCGTTTAGTGTTAGCGCTATTCTACGTGCATTGTTCGGTTTCTCAAGTCATGCTCCTCACCAACGGGCTTGGCTCGCTATCGCACCACTGTGGCGCGCTCAATGCGAATGTCGTCGAAGGGACGGTTGTTCTCGTCGCGTCCGGCCCACTGAATGAGGTCCGTCACATCGTAGCCCTCCACTACCTGGCCAAACACCGTGTACTGCCCGTCGAGGTGAGGTGCCCCGCCGTAAGTGCGGTATGCCTCCTTGACGGCCGGTGTGAGTTTCACCTGATGGTTGGTGGTGCTGTCAAGGTATTGTTGGGCACGGTCGAGCATGTCGTTGGTAAAGATGCTCCCCGTCACAATGTAGAATTGCGAATATGATGAGGCCTTTGTGGGATTGGTGTCGTCGCCCTCGCGGGCCGCAGCCAAAGCCCCGCGGCAGTGAAAGTGCGTGGGGTAGAGAATTTCGGCCGGCAGTGTGTAAGGTTCTGGCGAGTCGCCAAGCCGCTGGCCTGGTGTGGCATGCCGGCTGGCCGAGTCGCCAGCCTGAATCATAAAGTCGGGAATGACGCGGTGGAAGAGCAAACCATTGTAGTAGCCCTCGCGCACCAATTTCATGAAATGGTCGCGGTGGCGCGGTGTGTCGTTAAACAATTTGACACGAATGTTGCCCTTTGTCGTTTCGAGCAGCACCTCGTGCTCCACCGTGTCGACAGGTGTTTGCGCTTGGACGCTGAGGCCACACAAGGCGGTGGCCATCACAGCTATGAGGTGGGAAATGCGTTTCATGTGTAATGCTTAAAATTATGGGTTGAGGGGGCGACGGGTCTCGCCGGGATAGAGAAAGGATATACGAACTCTACTTAATAACAACTGCATCTTTCCCCGACGCGGGACGCGTCGCCCCCATTAGAGCTTGCGTTTCTTCAAGCACCAAGCGCTACCACCAGACGCTACCACGAAGCGCTACCACTAATGGGGGCGACGCGTCTCGCGTCGGGATAGAAAAAGGAGAGAAATAAGGCTTTGCAAACTTACCCGTTCACTAATTCCGTCAGCGCGTTAAATCTTGTCCAGCCCTTTCGTAAACTTGAGCCAATAGTACTTCAGCGGGTTCTTATATTTCAGCTGTTTCCATGGGCGGCTTTGGTGCGGACGGTGAATGACCGGCAGCGAGGTGAACAAATAATTGTGCAGCCCGTGCTTGAGCGACTCGTGCGATATGGTGACGTCGAACCAGTTCTTTTCGGGATTAAGCTCCGTGAACGCATAAGCGCGCAGCAGGGCCGGTGTGAGCAGCGAGCAGCAAAAACTGCAATGCCGCTTGGTGTCGACAACACGGTTCTCCATACCCTTGGCATAGAGGTATGGATAGTTGATGTCGCCATTGTCGTCCACCGTGACCGATGCCGCTATGCCACACTGCTCGTGCGCTGTGGCCCCGTCAACTAATCCTTGCAGTGTGTCGGGACGCACAATCACATCGCTCTCGACGATGCACACCCCCGCATCAGCCGCCAGTGCCTCGCGCTGCACCGTTTGCAGCACCAACAGATAGTTGGGCGAAGGGCGCGACGTGAGGTCGCTCAGGTTGACCAGTCTGAACCCGTAGCGCTTGGCGGCCTCCTCGAGGCGAGCCGTATTCTCGGGTGTTGAAAAGTCGTTGTATACCGTATAGGTGTGGGCTATGCTCAGCTGGCTGGTCATAATGGCCTCGATGGTGAGCAGAGTAGACTCTATGGAGTCCTTAACCGGAGTTATGATGTGTAATTCCTTCATTGCTTGGAGTAGCTCGTTTTAAGTAATGGTACAAAGGTAGTCGTTTTTTAGATAAAATAAGCTGCGGCTCGGCATAACATTCAAGCATGCTTGATGTTCTGCGCTCGCCTTGCGTTATTTTTGGAGAAAATAAGCTGCGGCTCGGCATAACATTCAAGCATGCTTGATGTTCTGCGCTCGCCTTGCGTTATTTTTGCAGAAAAAGACGTACCTTTGCACGAAATAGATAGTGACGAACGTAGGGGCCAGCCCATCGGCCCAGCCCCCGGCGTTTGCAACGCAATAATAAATATAGACACAATGACCGAAAATTATAGTTTGAGCCATTTGAAGGAACTCGAGGCAGAGTCGATTCACATCATACGCGAGGTGGCAGCAGAATTTGAAAATCCCGTAATGCTCTACAGCATAGGCAAGGACTCGAGCGTGATGGTGCGCTTGGCCGAAAAGGCCTTTGCCCCCGGCCGTCCGCCATTCCCCTTGATGCACATCGACTCAAAGTGGAAGTTTAAGGAGATGCTCCAATTCCGCGACTGGTATGCCAAGGAACACGGGTGGAACCTCATTGTGGAGAGCAATATGGAGGCATTCAAAGCCGGTGTGGGACCGTTTACCCACGGTTCGAAAGTGCACACCGACCTGATGAAGACCCAGGCCCTCAAGGCCGGCCTCGACAAGTACCACTTTGACGCAGCCTTTGGCGGTGCACGCCGCGACGAGGAAAAGAGCCGTGCCAAGGAGCGCATCTTCTCCTTCCGCGACCAGTTCCACCAATGGGACCCCAAGAACCAGCGCCCCGAGTTGTGGGACATCTACAATGCCCGCATTCACAAGGGCGAGAGCATACGCGTGTTCCCGCTCAGCAACTGGACCGAGCTCGACATCTGGCAGTACATACGTTTGGAGAACATACCCATCGTGCCCCTTTACTTTGCCAAGGAGCGTCCGTGCGTAGAGATTGACGGCCAGCTCATCATGCCCGACGACGACCGTCTGCCCGAGCAGTACCGCGACAAGGTAGAAATGCGCAAAATACGCTTCCGCACCCTTGGCTGCTGGCCCTTGACCGGTGCCATTGAGAGCGAGGCCGACACCATCGAAAAGATTGTGGAGGAGATGATGACCACCACCAAGAGCGAGCGCACAACCCGTGTGATAGACTTTGACCAGGACGCCTCGATGGAACAGAAAAAGCGCGAGGGATACTTCTAACTCCGTGCCCCCTCTCTCTATTCACTATAGCAAACTACCATTACAATGATAGACGCATTTATAATAATAGTAGTGCTGTGGGCCCTGTTTAGCGGTTGGCGTGCCGGCTTTGTAAAGGAGCTTGTGTCGACCGTCGGCACCCTGGCCGGTTTGCTCATAGCTGCCACCTGTTACTCGGCCTTTGGCGAATATCTGGCAGTTAATGGCACAGAAACCAACATGGTGACCAGTATCATAGCCTTCTTCCTGCTATGGATAGCCGTGCCCATTGTGCTTGGTTTCGTGGCCAATGTGCTTACAGCGTCGCTCAAAGGCATGAAGCTTGGTATGCCAAACTCCATACTTGGCGCCGCAGTCAGCGCGCTGAAGTATGTCGTTATATTGAGCTGCGTGCTCAATGTGATGCAGAGCCTGCACATACTCAACCAGGAAAAGGCCGAGTCGTCGACACTGCTCGGTCCTGTAACCGGCGCCCTGCGCGCTTGTTTTGATCACGACGATGCGGCTAACGGCGGCCAGCAGGTGCTGCCTGCCGACAGCGCGGCCACAGCCCAGCCCGACACCGTCTGGGTGGACATGACAAAGAAGAAAAACTGACATGGCTAACGACAACGAACTGGTAAGGGAACTTACCGACAAGAAATACGAATACGGTTTTACCACCGACATACATACCGAGGTGATAGAACGCGGACTCAACGAGGACGTGATACGCCTTATTTCGGCCAAGAAGGGTGAACCCGAATGGCTGCTCGACTTCCGCCTAAAGGCCTTCCGCTACTGGCAGACACTCGAACAGCCCGACTGGGGACACGTCAACCTGCCGCAAATTGACTATCAGGCCATATCGTACTATGCCGACCCTACAAAGAAACAAAAGGACGAGGGCAACAAGGAGATTGACCCCGAACTGATGAAAACCTTTGACAAACTCGGCATTCCGCTTGAGGAGCGCATGCAGCTGGCCGGTGTGGCGGTTGATGCCGTGATGGACTCGGTGAGTGTGAAAACCACCTTTAAGGACAAACTGCAGGAGAAGGGCATCATATTCAGCTCCATATCTGAGGCTGTGCGCGAAAATCCCGAATTGGTGCGCAAGTACCTCGGCTCGGTGGTGCCTTATCGCGACAATTACTTTGCAGCGCTCAACAGTGCGGTGTTTTCCGACGGTTCGTTTGTCTACATACCGCGTGGCGTGCGCTGCCCGATGGAGTTGTCCACCTATTTCCGCATCAATGCACGCAACACCGGACAGTTTGAGCGCACCCTCATTGTGTGCGACGACGGTGGCTATGTGAGTTACCTCGAAGGGTGCACCGCCCCTATGCGCGACGAAAACCAGCTGCACGCCGCCATTGTGGAGATTGTGGTGAACGAAAATGCCGAGGTGAAGTATTCGACCGTGCAAAACTGGTATCCTGGCGACAAGGAGGGCCGCGGCGGTGTGTACAACCTCGTGACCAAGCGCGGCCAGCTGCGCGGCGCCAACTCCAAACTGTCGTGGACGCAGGTCGAGACGGGTTCGGCCATCACCTGGAAGTACCCGTCGTGTGTGCTCATGGGCGACAACTCGCAGGCTGAGTTCTACTCGGTGGCTGTGACGAACAACCACCAGGAGGCTGACACTGGCACAAAAATGATACACATTGGGCGCAATACGCGCAGCACCATCATATCGAAGGGCATTTCGGCCGGCAAGAGCCAGAACTCTTACCGCGGACTGGTAAAGGTGGGCAGCAAGGCGGCCGGTGCGCGCAATTACTCGTCGTGCGACTCTTTGCTGCTGGGCTCGGAGTGTGGCGCACACACCTTCCCCTACATTGACGTGGCTAACCCAGACTCTACCGTGGAGCACGAGGCTACCACCTCTAAAATATCAGAGGACCAGTTGCTCTACTGCAACCAGCGTGGCATACCTACCGAGGACGCGGTGTCGCTCATTGTGGGCGGCTATGCCAAGGAGGTGATTAACAAACTGCCTATGGAGTTTGCCGTTGAGGCTACCAAACTGCTCAGCGTGTCGCTCGAGGGGAGTGTGGGGTAGTGTGCGCGTTAATGTGCTAATATGCTAATATGTTAATGTGCTAATATGCTAATGGGCGGACGCCGTAGGCAACTAATGCATACAAATCATGGTACAGATTTCAAACGGAATAATAACAGCTTCCATCAGTGAGGTGGGGGCCGAAGTGCAAAGCCTGCGCTGCTGTAAGAGCGGGCGTGAGTATATGTGGCACGGCGATGCCAAATGGTGGAACGGCCATTCGCCCATACTCTTCCCCATTGTGGGCGGATTGTGGAACGGCACATGCCGCATCGATGGTGCAGAATTGCAAATAAGCAAACATGGCTTTGTGCGCCGTGCCACTTGGCGCGCCATTGATGTGCAGACTGACCGCGCCACCTTCGAGATATGCAGTACCGTGGGCACATTCAAAGTGTTCCCCTATGCCTTCAGACTCACCGTTACCTACACGCTCGACAACCGCACGCTGCGGGCCGACTTCAGTGTGCACAACCCCTCGGGCTGCGACTTGTGGTTCCAGTTAGGCGGTCACCCCGCCATCGTATTGCCCGATTGGGACGAGTCACACACCATAGACGGCTATTTGCAGCTTGAGGGCAACCCAACCCACGTGCTGCGCGCCGGCGAGCAAGGTTGCCTTGAACCTGACACTTACAGTGTGCCGGCTGATGCCGATGGTTTGATACCCATCTCGGTGGAGACATTCAGTCACGAGGCCCTTATCTTTGAAAATCATGAGGTGACAGCGGCCACCGTGCTCGACCGCAACCGCCAGCCGGTGGCCCGTGTGGCTTGCAATGCCCCGGCGTGGCTCTTTTGGAGTCCGCAGGGTGTGCACACGCCCTTTGTGTGCTGCGAACCATGGTATGGCTTGTGCGACCACCAGGGTTTCAACGGTCCTGTGAGCGAGCGCCCCTACATCAACTGCGTTCACGGCGGCCACACTTGGCAGGGAGGATACAGCATATCAGCGAACTGACAGGCAGATATGCACATTAGCGAGCATGGCAAGCAACACATTGACAACACATTCGCGCATCAATTTAGTTTCTTTTTTGCCTTTTCGCTTTGCCCATCTCCCGTCATACACTAACTTTGCGGCAAAATCATCAAACAACACAACACATCACACAGAAATGTTTAAGAAACTCTTATTACTCGTGCTCTTTGTAGCACCTCTGAGCCTCTGCGCTCAAAAGTTTGCACACTTCGACTATGGCACCATCATGCAAGCCATGCCCGAGTTCAAAACAGCACAAGCAAGCATCGAGGCCCTCGGCAAGCAGTACCAGAGCGAAATTGAAGGTATGCAAAAGGAACTCCAAACAAAGGCCGAGAAGTATCAGAAGGAAGATACCGACGCTACTCCCGCCAACATAAAGGAGCGCCATCAGCAGGAACTGCAAGATATGTACCAGCGTTTGCAGCAGGCACAGCAGGACAACACTGAAAAGTTCCAGCAGGAGCAGCAAAAGAAAATGCAGCCCATCATGCAGAAGGTGATGAACGCTGTCAACACAGTGGCACAAGAGGGCGGCTACGTCTATATCATCGACAAAAACGCCTCGCAGCAGGCTGGCATCGTAATCAACGAGACACTTAGCACCGATGTTACTTCGGTAGTAATGAAGAAACTCGGCATCACGGCCTCTGCTACAACAGCCGCACCCGCTGCTAAGAAATAATAAGGCGTATCACACAATAGCCTTACAACAAGATAATTCGCATAGAAGCATAATCGGCACGCAGACTTTATGCCTGTGTGCCGATGCTTTTTAAGGTGAAATCTATAAATAAACATAGTTTAAGCCCCTAATGCACATGATCACACTACGCAACATACACAAGTCGTTTGGCAAACTCGAGGTGCTCAAGGGCATCGACCTCGACATCGCCCCGCGCGAGGTGGTGAGTATTGTCGGCCCGAGCGGCGCAGGCAAAACCACCCTGCTGCAGATTATGGGCACACTTTACAAGCCCGACGAGGGCACGGTAAACATAGCCGGTTGCGATGTGCTCGCACTCTCGTCAAAAAAGCTCTCGCGTTTCCGTGCCGAACACCTGGGCTTCGTGTTCCAGTTTCACCAGCTGCTGCCCGAGTTCAGCGCACTCGAAAATGTGATGATACCCGGCATGATAGCCGACAAACCGCGCACCGAATGCCGCAAACGCGCACTCGAACTGCTCGACTACTTAGGACTGGCCGAGCGTGCACAACACAAACCCGCACAGCTCTCGGGTGGCGAAAAACAACGTGTGGCAGTGGCTCGCGCGCTGATGAACAACCCCGATGTCATACTGGCCGACGAGCCGTCGGGCAGCCTCGACACGCACAACAAGCAAGAGCTGCACCAGCTGTTCTTCAAACTGCGCGACGAACTGGGACAAACCTTTGTCATCGTCACACACGACGAGGAACTCGCCTCGCTCACTGACCGCACCATTCACTTGCTCGACGGACGCATCAACAGCCAGCCAACTGACGCAACCCCCACAATCACCAACACCCCCAACACAGCCTTATGATAAAACTCGGCCAATACAACACCCTGCGCATTACACGCTTTACCGACCACGGCGCCTACCTCGACGGCGGCACAGTGGGCGAAATACTTATGCCCAAAACCTATGTGGAGCGCAGCATGCGTCCGGGCGACGAGGTAGAGGTGTTTGTCTACCTCGACCAAAGTGAGCGCCTCGTGGGCACACTCGAAACACCCCTGGCGCGTGTGGGCGATTTCGCATTCCTCAAGGTGGCATGGGTCAACGAGTATGGCGCCTTTCTCGACTGGGGCTTGATGAAAGACCTCTTCGTGCCCTTCCGCGAGCAAAAGATGCCCATGCAGCAAGGCCGCAGCTATTTGGTGCACGTACACATCGACCCCGAAACCCAGCGCATTGTGGCTTCGGCCAAGGTGGAGCGCTACCTGCAGCCCGCAAGGGCCACCGACTACCACCGCGGACAGGAAGTGGAGGTCATAGTACAACAAAAAACACCCCTCGGCTTCAAGGTGGTGGCCGACAACCGCTGTGCGGGACTCATTTACGACAACCAGATATTCGAGGCCGAACCCCATGCAGGCGATGTGCTGTCGGCCACCGTGGTAAATGTGCGCCCCGACGGCAAGCTCGACCTCTCGCTGCAACGCATTGGCAAGGGACGCTTCCGCGATTTTGCCGACCAACTGCTGCACGAACTGCAACAGGCCGGAGGCCGACTGCCCTTTACCGACCGTTCGGCCCCCGAGGATATTCAGCAACGCTTCGGTGTGAGCAAGAAAACCTTCAAGCGCGCCGTGGGCACCCTGTATAAAAAACATGAAATAATATTGACCGACGATGCCATTATGGTTGCTAATAGGTAATGAGCGTGTCGCTATATTAAATAACCTTAACGGGGGGGGTAAAAAGTTGCATAAACGCTTGCAACATAACGCATAGTGTATTATCTTTGCACACGTAATGTAATTACAACAGCGGCAGCCCCCATAGTGGGCAGGCCTGCATACTACGATAGTTTTTTCATCTCTATATAAGTTCTGTGAGGTAAATATGCGTTGTGAAACGCGTATTTACCATTTTTTTTTGTGCAAAAGGCCATCAATATCACCCCCTTGTGCGTGGCCGCGTAGCCCGTATAGCCGAGTCCGTTCAAAATTGGCGTCAAAAGCGAGACCGATTTTGCCGCATTTTAAGTAGTCTGAAACATGCTGCAAAAAACGCAAGCATCAAACGCAAGCACTAAACGCAAGCACTAAACGCAAGCCCCAAACGCAAGCACCAAACGCTATCACTAATGGGGGCGACGCGTCCCGCGTCGGGATAATGAAAAGGAAAGATACAAACTCTACTAAATAATAGCTGAATCTTTTCCCGACGCGAGACGCGTCGCCCCCATTAGTGCTTGCGTTTGGTACTTGAGTCCGTTCGCATGTTTACGTTTCATCGGATAGCAATACACTCTGAATATAATTGTGCAAATTGTCTGCACTCTACACTTTTCGTGATAAAAATATTGATTATCAGAGGTTTATGGAGTGTAGATACTATCTACACTTATCTGCACGCGTCTGCACTCGTCTACACTCATCTACACTCATCTACACTTTGTCTACACTCGTCTACACGCATCTACACTTGTCTGCACAAGTGCCTGCCTCCATTTACTTTTCGACGTATTTGTCGGCATAGACATGCTAACAAATGGGTTCAGCCAATGGCGTTGTACACTTATGAGGGGGAGACATTTCTGTTGCTCTGAAAGAAAATCTGCTCCCCTTATGCCGGGCCATGCAGCTGGCGTGACTATTTGAACCCGTGTGTGTGGGTGTGTAGACAAAGTGACGAGTGCAGACATGAGTGTAGGTAGTTTAGCGTGTTGTCTACACTTCGCAAATTCTTGATAATCATGTGTTTAGGTATGTAGAGTGCAGAGTGTAGACAAAATGACACTTTATAAATTATAGCGCATTGATACAGTATCTTTTCTCAACACCAAGGGGTGAACTCGTCAAACACTTTGTACACAATATTGCACTCGTTAGTTTACTTTGCCTTAGATGCTATTTTTCTGAATAATGCTTCCATGTCATTTGTACCTTATAAGAAAGTGGTAATTTTGCAGCAAATAATATTTAAGCGTCAAGTCATGAAATTGAAAAAATTGAGCTATATCTTCATTGTCGTTGTGCTGTCAGCCTTCCTGTTTCTGAGCTTTATTGTTGACACCTTCAATGTAGATGCCGGTTGTTTGAGTAGTGTATTGAAGAAAGTTTCATCACCATTCGTGTTGGCTGTTGGAATTGTTTTTGCCATGTTGGTGGGTGAAGTTTATTCTAAATTCAACAAGCTGATGTCGAAGAAAATGTTGCAGTATTCAGTTGTAGCCCTTGGTTTTGGAATGAATATAGAAAAAGCCCTGGCTTCTGGTTGGGAAGGCATGTTGTTGACAGTAGTCAGCGTGTTTGCCACGTTGGGTCTTGGATGGGTAATTGGCCGAAAACTCCTCGGTGTGGACTCGGAAACGAGTTATTTGTTGAGTTCTGGCACAGCGATATGTGGCGGTTCAGCCATTGCTGCGGTCGGTTCTGCGCTGAATGCGAAATCAGAAAATCTTTCTGTGGCATTGGCAGTGGTGTTTGTGCTTAATGCCCTGGCTTTGTTTCTGTTCCCCAGCATAGGTTCAGCTTTGGGCATGAGCATGAAACAATTTGGAATGTGGGCCGCCATAGCCATACATGACACATCGTCAGTTGTCGGCGCTGGTGCTGCTTATGACCAACTGCACCCGGAGCTTGTTTCGTCGCAAGGCGTCAGCGCGTTGGAGTTGGCTACAACTATCAAGTTGACCCGTGCCTTGTGGATTGTTGTTTTGGTGTTGCTGACGCCCTTTTTCATGAAAAGTCACTTTGCAAACAATGTGAGGGGCAAAGCATGGTACAGGAATATTCCGACCTTTATTGTATGGTTTTTGCTTGCGATTTTGTTTAATACCTATGTATTGAGTAATTCATCTCTCTTGGGGGAGAAGGTCGCAAATATTGGAGGAAATTTTAGTCGCATGGTTGCTGATTTGGCAAAACACATGATTACGCTTTCCATGTTCTTTATAGGTGCCTCTCTTACTATCAATACTTTAAGAAAGGTTGGATTGAAACCTATGATTCAAGGTGTCGTGTTGTGGATATGTGTAAGCACCATTAGTCTTGCTTTCATCATTAGTTGCAGATTTTGAAATATGCTGTGATTGGGTGGGGTGCATTGGCTTTCTGACACAAGTGTGTAAATATAAGTTGGTACCCCAAAATAGTCGATATGCCTTGGTGTAGTGTTTGTTCCTGAAGTTTAGGTTGAAAATTGCGGCTACGTGAGCGACGAAACCTAAACTCATGTGACAAACATTGCACCAAGGCATATCGATTGATGCTGGACATGGTGATATAAACTATGTTTGAATATCTGGTTAGTAATAAAGCTGGTAGTTTTTATCTTGCATTCTCTTTTCGATGTAGTCCCAGTTGACAAGATTCCAGAAATTCTTGATATAATCGCCGCGTCTGTTCTGATAGTCAAGGTAATAGGCGTGTTCCCACACGTCGATACACATGAGAGGTCTCATGTTGCGGGTAATGGGATTGCCTGCATTTGGCTCCGGCACAATTTGCAGCACGTTGTTGGCATCGAGCGCCAGCCATACCCAGCCAGAACCAAAGAGCGCGGCTGCAGCGTTTGAGAATTCGGATTTGAATGCGTCTACGCTACCAAATCGCGCAACAAGCGCCTGTGTAAGCAAAGGGCTGATGGTTGTTGGGGTGGGGGTGAGTTGCTTGAAGAAAATGATGTGATTGAAAGCCTGTGCGGCATTGTTATAAAGCGCACCTTGGGCTTTCGTAATCATGTCCTTCAGTTTCATGTCGGCAAAAGGCGAGCCTTCAATCATGCGATTGACATTGTCGAGATAAGTTTGCAGATGTTTGCCATAGTGGTAATTCAGCGTGTCAGCGCTCATGACTGGTGCCAGAGCGTCCAGCGCATACGGTAATTCGGGCAGCAGGTGTTTCATAGGGCTTTTGTTTTTAAGGGTTTGTAAATAAGTTTACGCGTCAACTTTTATGCCAACGCGTAATTCATTCTCTATTTGCAAAGGTCGTGCTTTATGTGATACCGCGCCACAAAAAATGTGTTTTTTGTGATAGATTTGTGTTTTTTTGAAATATTTGCCCCACGCTCTCGATAGAGGGGCTATATTATTGTAGCCTTGTTTTTTTGATATGAAGTGGGCGGGTGCCCTATTTGGGCATCGTGGCTTACAGGCAAACATTAGTTTTTAAGTGGGTGTTCGTAATTATTCTCATGTTTACTGTGTGGGAATAATATCGAACACTCGCTTTTCTGATGTGGCAAAAGATGTATTCAGTGGAGGGGGGGGCACCCCTTGCTATGTTAGACTTAAAAACTATCCTGAAGTGTGAAAAAGATGTCCGTTTTGTTTACACTCGTATATTCAATTCTCAAAAAAGATTTATGGTGTATTGAGTTTCTATGTTGTGCTGTCACATAGTGGATTTTTGATTATATCTTTGTATTAAGAAAGGTGCATGAGGCGTACTGCAACTTTGGTTGGGGTGCCGTCGGGTATCTTGGTCTGGCGGCTTGTTTGGCGCCGGACACGTCATGATGTACATTACACAGCTTATTACCAGAGGCTTATGGATAAACTTTTACTTATATTATCCTCATTGCTCATGTTAACTTCGTGTGCAGAGCAATACAACATAGCGGGCAATTCGAACATAGCTTGTCTTGATGGACGTATGCTTTATTTGCGTGTGTCGTCGTCGGCTGATGAGCCGGTTCACCGCAATGTGACACAGATTGTGTCTGTGTGCCTTGACTCGTGCAAGGTGGTACATGGGCGTTTTAACTTTGAGGGCGATGTAGATTCTGCCAGAATGGCCATGCTTTACACAGGCAACCAGTGTGTGATGCCTCTTGTGCTTGAGAATGGTAAATTGAGCATCCAGGTGGATAATGTTACCCAGCGTGTGACAGGTGGGCCGCTTAATGATAAGCTTTATGCCTTTTTCAAAAAGCGCAACCGTTTGGACAACGAGATGTGGGAGGTGCAACAAACCACAATGCGCTTGATGCGTGAAGGTTACTCGCCTGTGGAAATTCAGCGCCGTGTGGGCAAGAAAACAAAACAGCTGGCCAAGCGCACAGAGGAACTCGAAACGCAGTTTGTAAAAGACAACTATAACAATGTACTTGGTCCGGGCTTTTTCAGATTATTATGCAGCCAGTTTCCAACTCCTGTCATGACTGAACAAATTCAACGCATAGTGGAGGGTGCTCCAGTTCATTTTCTGTCAGACCCCTTTGTGAGGGCTTATTTGCAACAAGCGCAGCTGCGTATGGCAGTTCAGAGTAATAATCCTTAAGGTGACGTGCGTAACTTGATTAGAAGCGAAGAGCGGCTTTGACAATCACGTAATGATGGTGATTGGCAAAGCCGCTCTATTTTGTGCTTGTAGTTAGCTCTTGTACTTTTGGGTTGCTTTGTGCTTTGGGGTGGTGATGACATATAAAACGAAAGAGAGCAAACAATGTAATTGTTTGCTCTCTGTTGAGGTACCCAGCAGATTCGAACTGCTGTACACGGTTTTGCAGACCGCTACCTAGCCACTCGGTCAGGGTACCAATGTTTGAATGTTGCGGTGTGTACGGGACTCGAACCCGTGACCCCATGCGTGACAGGCATGTATTCTAACCAGCTGAACTAACACACCATTCTTGATTGGTTGCTTTCGTTCTCGATTGCGAGTGCAAAGGTACAACATTTTTGTGAAGTACCAAACTTTCTCCGAGTTTTTTTCAAAAAAACTTCATGAATAGTGCCATATCGTGGTATTTGCCTTGTGAATATTGCCATTCGGGGAGAGTGGCCACCTGTTTGTACCCGTTGCCAATGAAGAGATTGAGTGACGCTTTGTTGTTGGGTGAGATGCTTGCGTAGAGGGTGTGTATGCGCAGGCGTTGTACGGCAAACATTTCGAGCAGTTGCAGTGCCTGGCTGCCCAGTCCTTTGCCGCGATGCGCTTTAAGTAGTGTGATACCCACTTCAGCACGTGCGTTGAGTGCAGAATAATTTGTGAGGTCAATCATGCCAACGGGTTGCGATGGTTCGTTGCTGCTGTTGGACAGGTCGATAATTTGGCGCAGCTGGCCGCATTCGTGTATGCTTGCTGATGATGCGATGTAATTTTTCAGTGCAAAGCGTGAGTATGGCGCATCGGTGTTGGAGGTGTCCCACAGGCTTGGGTCATTCTCTATGGTGTAGAGCAGCTCAAGGTCTTCGGGCTCTAATGGGCGTAGGTACATGGCTTTTGCTTTTATGTGGTAAGTAGGTGTTCGAATTTGGTTGATATGGATTTGTGAATACCTGCTTGTTTAGTCCGTTTCGCCTTGTTTCGGCCAGCAGAATACGAAGCCTGTGAGTGAAATGAGCAGGCAGAAAAGTGCCGAGGTGCCACTCATTAGTCCATAATAGACAATGAGGTTGATGAATATGCAGCATGCTAAAATGCCGGTACGCAACATATTCCATTGTGGCAGTTTTGATGGTTGGTCGTGAAGTGCTGTGCGCACGTGTTTGGTGGCAAAGAGTTTGAGGCTCCCCCAGGTGCCGCCGAGTGTGAATAAGACGCAAAGCATGTTCAGTGCATATTCTGTTTCGGCATCAGCCTTGATGTATCCTTCGGTCAGGAAGTGGCATTCGTAGAGAATGGCTATGACAATGGTTGCGGCCCATACGCCTATGTATATGGCGCGCGCAAGGGTGAGGTCTGTTTTATTGTTGTTGGTTGTGTGTTCGTTTGTCATTTTAATATGTGGTGTAATGGTTAGGTAGGTCTACAAAATAAGTTTGCTTATTTAAGGGGCGTGCGTGCCAAGATGGAGCGTCCGAGAGTCACTTCGTCGGTGTATTCGAGGTCGTCGCCAATGCTTACGCCGCGCGCAAGTACAGAGAGTTTGACGTTACTGTCGGCCAAACGTCGCGAAATGTAAAAGTTGGTGGTATCGCCTTCCATGGTGGGGTTCAAGGCCAGTATGATTTCGTTTACATTGCCAGCTTTTACGCGTTCGAACAGTGATTCCAATTCCAAATCAGAGGGGCCTACGCCGTCCATTGGCGAAATGACTCCGCCCAGCACGTGGTACAGTCCATGATATTGCCCAGTGTTTTCAATGCTCATAACACTGTGAATGTTCTCGACTACGCAAATGGTAGAACGGTCGCGCTGCGGATTGGCGCAAATGTCGCAAATTTCGGTGTCTGATATGTTGTGGCAAACTTTGCAGTGTTTTACGTCATCGCATAGTGTGGTGAGGCTGTTGCTGAATGCATGTACTGCTTCTTTGTCTTGTGCAAGCAGGTGCAAGGCAAATCTTAGGGCTGTTTTGCGTCCCACGCCAGGTAGCTTGGTAAGTTCCTGCACAGCGTGTTCCAATAGTTTTGAGGGGTATTGTTCGTTAATCATCGTGCAAAGATAGTGCAAGCTGAGCGAATAAAGTCAAACATGTTTGAAGTTTATTCCGAGGCGCCGCCTATCTTATTCAAAGATAGTGCAAGCTGAGCGAATAAAGTCAAACATGTTTGAAGTTTATTCCGAGGCGCCGCCTATCTTATCCAAAGATAGTGCAAGCTGAGCGAATAAAGTCAAACTTGTTTGAAGATTATTCCGAGGCGCCGCCTATCTTATCCAAAGATAGTGCAAGCTGAGCGAATAAAGTCAAACTTGTTTGAAGTTTATTGCTTAATCAGAAGAGGTGGGGCAGGCTAAATCAGTTTTCAAAAAGATGAAAGGCAATTTTGCAGCCAAACTTGATGGTGTTGTGTCGCGATATGCCAGTAAACAATCCTGCATCAAACAGATGGGTGCTGATGCCGTAGCCAAGTTCGGTGTAGATGCCGAGCGAGCGCACACTCAATACGTTGAAATAAAGCCGTTCCTTTTGTATGACGCGCGATAATAGCGAAATGCGTGAAAGGAAGAGCATGGGACTTTTGTACGACGTGGTGATGTGTGCATAGTAGCGTGACTCATTGTACCATCGCGAACTGAGTAGCTGAAATTCTCCGCTGAGTTCGTCGCTCCACTCTTGGGGCATGTAGTTGAAGCGGAAAAAGTCGTAATCAAGAAAGCAGTCCTTGCCGCGCTGTGTGAAAAAGCCACCTCCCGCCCGGACATAAAGGGTGCGCATGGCGTAAAGGGCTATGCGAAAGCGTACATCGCCCTCAATACGTTCAAAATGTGTGTCGCCATGTTCCAGATCGTAGCCGCGTTCGTAACAGAAGATGAACGTGGGGTAGCGCGAGTAGAGCGGAATGCGCCTTTTACCCTGTCGGTAGTAGTACTGTGCGGGTGTCCATTCTATTTGTATGCGTGGGCCAATGGCCGATAAGTAGTGTGCCAATCCGGCTGATTTTGCCAAATCATTCCACTCAACCAATGTGCGGCGGTGGTAACGAAAGCCAGAAGTTAGCACGATGCCTGGCATAGGCGAAAGTGAAAAATCTGTTTGCAGGTGCGTGTCGCGGTAGTCGTGAAAGCCATAGTTGTCGATGACGTTCTGTAGCGAGTCGTAATGTTCGTATCCTTGTAATTTGTGGCGTAGCTCTTCGGCTTGTTTGTTGTTATAATTGCGTGCGCCGCCTCCCGCCTCGAAATGTAGTTTGCCGTTGATGGCGGGTGCACAATACCATAGCAAAGGTGTGCTCCAATATATTTGTTTCTGTTTGAAACTGTAGCCAACACTCGGCGAAATCTCTATTTTGTTGTCGGAATAATTGTGTTGTTTGTTAAAGTTGAAACGCAGACGTGTGCGCAATGAAAGTCCTTTGTTGCCGCTCCATTGAATCATCGATGGTGTGATGATTGGAGGCAGCTCCAAATTGGCATTACCATTGTTGGTGATATTGAATTTGTGCGATGACAGCAGTATGTCTTTTGCCTGTTCGTTGATAATGGCGTGTTTGTCTGTTGTGTGAATGGTGCTGTCTTTTTGTAGTGAGATGGGATCGGACAAGTCTGTCTTGGCCTGTTGCTGCATTATTTGGGATATGATAAGTTCAGCATCATCATATAGTGCAACGGGCCGTATTGTATCAAAGTAGGCGGCGGACAAATTGACATGGGTGGTGTCGATGCGTAATACGCATTGTTGTGTAAGGTCGTACTGGCGCTTCTTGTTCTGCAGTGTGGCTGTGGGGCATTTGAAATTGTATGTGGGGTAGATGTCGCAGATTTCATAAACTCGGTTTCCGAATAACTTGAAATCTGATGTGGTGCGCATGGTTGTCGGCACGAGTTGCTGGTAACCTTCTTGACCAAATTGGGCGTTAACGGTGATGTTTTGCAGTTGGTGGTGAAAGGATAACTCAAAATGTACTACGGCGCCAGTGAGCATATTGATGTCGGCATATCCCTTGGCCAACTGGTCGTTGTTGAAACGTGGCCGAATGTCCACACGCATGGTTGTGGGCTTCGCGTCATGGGTTGGCATGGTCTGCCGCACCGTATATTTGTAGTAAATACTGTTGCGGCGGCTGAAGGGATTGAGCAAACGGTCGATGAACAGTTTGGGCTGATATATTTGGAAACTAAACCGCCCCCAAGAGCCAAACCGTTCGGGCTGTAAATAAGGTGCGTTTGAGTTGCACGCTACGATTTTGCAGTCAGTTTTGCCATGTGGGTGAAACTGTATTCGCATTTGTACCTCAGTCTGGTAGTGGTGCATGCCGCGTTCGAGGCGCGGCATGTTGGGTATATAGCGCACAATAGGGCCACGGCGCTTGGTGAACATATTGTGTTTTAGGTATAATGTGGTGGTGCATTCGTCAATATTGTGGCCATGTGCAGTGTTGCCAAGCAGAGCATTGATACTGTCGGCAAAATGGAATATCAGACGTTCGGGGTGTGGGGTAGCAGTTTGTGCGTGAACAACGAATGGCGAAAAAGCAGAAAGCCACATGACAAGCAGTAGTCTCGCTGCTTGCCATGTGGCCATGTTTGCTTTTTTATAAAGTGCTGACGCCATTTCTTTTGATAGGGTGTTTTGTTAACTGCGGCTTACGGCCTTGACCCCCTTGACGGTGCGCAGTTTTTTTATGAGCCCTGTAAGGCGTTGTGTGTCGTCGACCAAGATGGTAAGTATGCCCGAGAACAGGCCATCGTTAGAGTCGATGTTGATGCTGCGCAGCATGATATGCTCCTCTTTTGATATGATAGAGGTTATGTTGTTGACAATGCCGAGGTCGTCTTGTCCCACAATGTGTAGTGTGATGGGGTAGGAGCCTTGTCCCTTGCCAGCCCAACGAGCCTTGACAACGCGGTAGCCAAATCGTTGGCGCAATGCTGGGGCGTTGGGGCAGCTCGTGCGGTGGATTTTGATACCGCCATTGACGGTTACAAAGCCAAATATATCGTCACCATACACAGGGTTGCAGCAGCGTGCCAGTTGGTAGTCGAGGCCTTTGAGGTCGCGCCCGATAACGAGTTCGTCCTGATCGCCTTTAGCCTTTGCCACCACTTCGCTGTCCATGCTGAACTCTTCAGCCGAGCGGGTAGCGGCACGTTCGGCCAATCCTTGTTCGCGCTTGCCCAGTTCGATGTAGGTGTCTATGACGCGGTTAATGTCAACCTTGTCGTCGCCAAGGGCTCTGAAAAAGTCAAAGCTTTCCTTGTATCCTAATTTCTTTATAAGTTGGTTGATAAGAGCCTCGTCCCACTCCAGCTTGCGGTTCTTCATTTTACGCTCAAGCGTCTCTTTGCCAAGCGCTATCTCGCCCGCTGTGAGTTCGCGCACTGCGGCACGTATTTTTGAGCGCGCATGGTTCGATTGCGCAATGTTTATCCACTCGCTTTTGGGCTTTTGGTTGTTCGAGGTAAGAATTTCGACAGTCTGTCCGCTTTCGAGTTGTTGGCGTATCGGGAAGTTTTTGCCGTCGATGCGCCCGCCCACACAGCGATTTCCAACCCCCGTGTGTATGGTATATGCAAAGTCGAGTACGGTAGAGTGTGGTGGCAGACGGTATAAGTCGCCTTTGGGCGAAAACACGTACACATCTTGTTCCTTGAGGTCAGAACTCAAACTTTGTGTGAGCAACCCCTCGTTGCCAGTTTCGAGTGCTGAGCGAATGTCGGCCAACCAGGAGTCCACACCACCACCGCTGCTTTTGACGCCTTTATAGCGCCAGTGAGCTGCCAAGCCATGTTCGGCAATTTCGTCCATGCGCTCGGTGCGTATCTGCACCTCGACCCATTTGTCCTCGGGGCCTTTGACGGTGATGTGCAAACTCTCGTAGCCGTTGCTCTTGGGCACAGTGAGCCAGTCGCGCAAGCGTTTCAGATTGCTTTCGTATTTGTTGGTTATGAGAGAGAACACTTTCCAGCATTGTTCCTTCTCCTTCTCGAGCGGAGAGTCGAGAATGATGCGTATGGCAAACAAGTCGTACACCCCATTAAAGCCGCATTGCTGCTTCTTCATCTTCTGCCAAATGGAGTGTATACTCTTTGTGCGCCCCTTCATGTGGTAACGCAGTCCTTCGGCATCGAGCATTTTGCGGATAGGAGCAATAAAGTTTTCGATATAAGCATCGCGGGCCCGCTTTGTCGCATTAAGGTTCTCCTTAATCATATAGTAGGCATCGTGCTCCAAGTATTTGAGGCTGAGGTCCTCAAGTTCACTCTTTAGCTTGTAAAGTCCCAGCTTATGGGCCAGAGGTGCGTAGAGCCATGCCGCCTCGGTGCTGACACGTCGTTGGGCTTCAATGTTTTCAACGTCCTTGATCTGACGCATCAAGTTTACACTGTCGGCAATGAGCATGAGAATGATGCGCATGTCGCCAGCTTGCGAAATGAGCAGGTTGCGGAAGTTGTCGGTGCGCATGGCTTCGGTTTTAACCTCGATGGCTTCAACACGCAGAAAACCTTGCAGCGTGTTGGCCACGTCCTGGCCAAAGTAGCGCTCTACGAGTGCACATTGTTCTGGCTTGCGTATAACTGCGCGCAGCAAGTAGGCTGTGAGCGAATGGCCACGCAAGCCAATCTCCTGTTCAGCCAAACAGATGGCTTGCAGGGCGAGTATGATGCGGTTATGCCCAAATTCGTTGCGTAGCAGCGAGTTGTCGGTTTCGATTGCGCTTGCTATAAAGTCGGCCAATTTACGTGCCTCAGCCTGCTGGGGACGTATATGTTCGTTGTTGTAAATGTTGTGCAGCGCTTTGACAAAGTCGTGACGCTCAGTCTCAAGTCTTTTCAATTCGCCCATAATACTCTTTACTTTGTTGTGTGTTTATAACTCCTTAGCCTTCAAATAGTTTGATTGGCGTCAGAAACGTGCTGTCACTTGCACGTCAAATGTGTTGTAGTGTGAGTCCTTCGGATTTGTGGCATGGCGTGCCGAACGGTCGTCTGTGAAGGTGTAGTTGAGTTGGAATATGAGGTTCTTTCCCAGGGTATAATTGCCAGACAATCCATAATCTGTGCGCAACGATTTCCATGAGTGTTTGTCGTTGCGGTAGCAGTCATAGCGTCCATATATTTTCAAGCCCTTTGCCACGGGCACACCGAGTGTGGCATACCATGCGTCAGAGCGGTCGGGTTCGGTAGCGTTCGTCACGACGCCGCCCACCGAGCTCATATATTCGCCGCGCACCGTCCAGTCACTTTCATATTTCAGACCAGCTCCCCACCGCACGCGTTTTACACTTTTGAGCGAGGCTGGGTCAGTGGCATTATATTTCTCGTTGGTATATTTGCCGTTCCACCCAAAACCGCCAATGCAAAGGTCTTTTATGGGAGAAAACCACAATCCACCAATCAAGTCCTTGTGGTGATCCTTATCAGTATGGTTGATGCCCTGTCCGTTGAACACACCCAACTGAAAGTGCAGCCAGTTGTGTCCGTCGGGGGCTGTGATAAAGTCGCCTTGTACTTGCACGCCAAGGTCGCGTCCCGAACTCTTGTTGTAGCCACCCTCGCCGTTACGATCGTTTATCGAGGCCAATTTCATGGTAGCTTGTGAATAGCTGCCCATGCCGATGGCCAATGGACTCATGGGGTTTTCAAAGCCGAATGACCGCTTGAACTGGCCCAGCTTGACGCGGAAGAACTTGAACTTTTGCCATTCAATAAAGGCGTCCAATACGCGCGGCCCTTTGTTCTCGCCCGGTGCGCCATTGACCTCCATCTGCAGTTTGTAGTAAAAGTCTTTGTAAACGTGGCCGTCGGCATACAGACGTATAAAGCGCAGGTCGAAACCGCCATTGGTGTTCTGCCCGCTGCGGTCGCTGATGCTGTATTTGCCCATGATGTAACCGCCAAATTTGATAGTCGGTTGCATCTGCTGCATGAGTTTAGAGTCGCCTTTGGCTCTGAGGGTGTAACCAGCAGTTTCGTAGTCGGGGTTATTGTAAGGGTTGTTGTCTGATATTTCGTTTTCGGCAAGGCTGCAAAGCGGTGTCAGGGTCAGCAGGGTTGCTGCCATCAAATGCTTGTTCATGTATAACTTTTGTTGTGTTCGTATGTATTAGGGCTGTGCGACAAATTTGCCAGACTGCCATTTGTAAGATATGTTTTTCGTGAGTTCCTTTGCCAAATTGATATATTCTTTCGGCAGGCTGTTCAGGCTCAGACAGAAGGTTATTACCGGTTCGTCAGCGTGCCATGTGGCTTGTATAGGCAGATGCAGTAGTGTGGGCATCAGTCTTTGTCTGTCAAAGTCTGTCACTTCGGTGCTGTTCTTCACAAACTTCTCGTTAGTTAGATGTGGCATGTCGCGCTTAACCATTTTCCAATCATTCTGATATACACTGATGCGTGACGACACGCCATCGGCTTCAACCGATTGTATGCAAACAAGTAGCGTGTCGTGTCCGGCAGTCAGCACTTTCAGTTGCCATGTGCCGGCGTCCGATGTCTTGAGCATCAGGTAATCGCTTGTCTTTTTCAGCAGTTCAGATTGCCCGCCATACAGGTTTTCGGCCTTGGCTGGAAGTCCGCTGGCATACAAGTCCATCAAGTCGAGTCGTGCTGTTCGGTCGAGTAGCGGAAGCACACTCTTCGGTGCATTGACAAAGTATATATCAAGTGTCTGGGCCATGCAGCGCGGCATAAGGCTGCTGAGCAAAATGGCCAACAACAATAATCGTTTCATATAGGCAAAGTTAAGGCTTAACGCGTGAATGCCAAAGAAAAAAAGATAGATATTTGGCTCTTTACTCAAAATGTCGTATTTTTGCAGCCGATTATCAGACCATTACACTAAGTTGTTACCAAAACAATTTGATAAACCATAAAAGCTATAGCACAATGAAAAAAGGTATTCACCCTGAGAATTATCGTCCCGTAGTATTTAAGGACATGAGCAACGGCGATATGTTCCTTTCACGTTCAACTTGCAAGACAACTGATACAGTTGAATTCGAAGGCGAGACTTATCCCGTAGTAAAGCTTGAAATCTCAAGCACTTCACACCCCTTCTACACTGGCAAGTCAAAGCTGGTGGACACCGCAGGTCGTGTGGACAAGTTCATGAGCCGTTACGGCAAGAGCCGCAAGTAATTCTCCTTACTCGCGCTCTAATAAAGATCGATCTTATCAAAGGGCAAGGTAACACCCAAGTGGTAGAGTGGATGTGTCTGAAAGGGCACGTCCACTTTTTTAATATATAAAGCAGTCAAATGCTGCTAATGAAAAACCGTTATCACATTATGCCATCAGCACAACTACTCGCTTGTCAACCAATACCTGTTGTACGCATAGCCTTGATAGGCCTTGGCAATCGTGGTATGAAGACACTCGAACGCTATCAGTACATAAAGAATGCTGAAATCTGTTGTCTTGTAGACATAGACAAGCAACGCCTTGACGCGGCCAATGCCAAATTGACAGCGACGGGGCGTCCGTTGGCGCGTGCTATGCAGGGTGCAGAGGCATGGAAGGAGGCTTGTCAGTTGGCAGATATCGATTTGGTGTACATCTGTACAGAATGGCGGTGGCACACTGTCATTGCTGTCGAAGCCATGAATTGTGGTAAGCACGTAGCCGTTGAGGTGCCCGCAGCCACAAGCGTAGCAGAATGCTGGCAGTTGGTCGAAACCGCAGAACGTACACGGCGGCATTTGTTCATGACCGAGAATTGTTGCTACGATTTGTTTGCTCTCGAAACGTTAGAGATGGCTCGTCAGGGCCACTTCGGGCATATCACCCATTGCGAGGGAGCCTACATTCACCACATCAAATCGCCACAGCCCACAGGGTGCTATCATAGCGACACCCAGCGTAACTGGATGGTGCACTCTTGTGCAGCTCATGGGGGCAATCCTTATCCCACCCATGCCATTGGGCCGATAGCACAGTTGTTAGACTTCCATCATGCCGACCGCATGGTTTCACTTGTGTCGGTTACGGCAAAGGGGGCTTCCGAGGGCGATGAGACTGATGTCATGGGGCGCATCAACACTGCTTTGATACAAACACGCAATGGTGTGAGCATCATGTTGCAGCTCGATGTCACCACCCCCCGCCCGTACAATCGCCTGCAGACCGTTTGTGGCACGAAAGCCTTTGTGCAGAAATACCCCCTCCCCACCTTACAGAGGGCAGAGGGTGAGCCATTGACTGGGGCAGAGGCACTCGACGCCATGCAACACTATGCCACACAACCGGCAGCTTTGCTCTGGCAGGAGGGCCATGCGCTTGGTGTTCCCAACGAGATGAACTATGCCATGGACGCGCGCTTGATTTATTGCTTGAACAATGGTTTGCCGCTCGACATGGACGTGTATGATGCCGCCGAGTGGTCGTGTTTGGCAGAGTTGACACAAAAGTCGGCCATTCAGGGTGGAATGCCGGTTGAGATACCCGATTTCCGAAATCATAAATAGCCTACAAATAAGGCGCGGTTGCTTCACACTTACTTCACGATAAAAAGAGTGGGCGTGTCAAATTGCAGAGAATGATAGATACTGCAATTTGACACGCCCTTGTGTTTGGTTAATGTCCCAACAACGTGTTACAAGCCAACCTTGGCCAGTTCGATTTGCATTTGCTGTTGCAATTCGTGCGCCTTCTGTGCCGACACCTGAGCAAAGTTTTCGGTGTTGTCGGCATAGATGATGCCTCGTGAGGAGTTGACAAGCAAGCCACAGTCCTTGGTCATGCCATATTTGCAAACCTCCTGCAGTGAGCCGCCTTGTGCGCCAACACCGGGTACGAGCAAGAAGTGGTTGGGCACAATTTTGCGGATATCCTCAAACAAACGGCCCTGTGTAGCACCTACCACATACATCATTTGTTTGTCGTCAGCCCATTGCTGTGAGCGGCGCAACACCTTCTCAAACAAACGTTCGCCTTCGGCATCTTCGGTCAGCTGAAAGTCGTGTGAACCTTTGTTGCTGGTGAGCGCGAGCAAAACAACCCACTTGCCTTCATACTGCAGGAATGGGGTCACGCTGTCCTCGCCCATATAGGGTGCCACTGTCAGCGAATCGATGTCCATTTCTTCAAAGAAGGAGCGGGCATACATGGCAGAAGTATTGCCAATGTCGCCGCGCTTGGCATCGGCTATGATAAATTGGTCGGGATAGTTTTCCTTGATGTAGCGCACTGTCTTTTCAAAAGCAGTCCAGCCCTTCAAGCCGAAGCACTCATAAAATGCCAGGTTGGGTTTGTATGCCACACAATAAGGGGCTGTGGCATCGATAATGGCCTTGTTGAAGGCAAAGATGGGGTCTTCTTCCTTGAGCAGGTGTTCGGGCACCTTCTTCAAGTCTGTATCTAAGCCAACACACAGAAAAGAGTGCTTGGCGCGAATGTTGTCAATGAGTTGTTGCTTGTTCATATAATTGCTGTTGTAATTTACTCCTACAAAGGTAGTGTAAGATAAGCGATGCACAAAACTTTTTGTGCGCTAAAATGTAGCGAGCGCATTTGCGTGAACCAAGTCGGGGCATAAAGTGCATTGCAAAAGGCGACCTCCGTCAAGGTGTGTAAAGCACCTGACGGAGGTCGTTCCTTTATAGCTACGGGCATTACGTAAGTAATGGTCCTGTTATTTTACAATAACCTTGTTGCCATTTACGATGTATGCACCGGCAGGCAGTTCCTCAACAGACTTATCTTGCAGCTTTCTGCCGTCGAGTGTAAAGATTGCCGAGGGCGCGTGATTGTCGGTCGATACCGCGCCAATGCCTGTGGTGGTTGGCAGCAATGCAAAGCCTTGAGCGTTGTTTGCCACATTCTTAGGCAGTTTGAGGTAAGCTTTACCACCTTTGTTGATGAATGGTGCACCATCAGCCTCAGCCCAGAAAAAGCCAAATGTGCGTTTGCCGTCAATGGTGCCGTATGTCAGCTGATAGAAGTAACTGTCGTCATCAGCTTCAATCTTCTTGTCTTTTTCGGTGCCGAAGAGGCAGTTGTCGCTTATAGTATGTGCACTGTAAAACCATGCTTTGTAACAGGGATATTTCCCTTGCGGGGCCTTGATAAGCAAGGCTTGCTTAGCCTCCATTTTGTCGTAGTCTGCTTTTGACTTCCATTCTATGGCAATCTTACCATCTTTTACTCCTGTAATGCTGGCGAACTGTTCAATGCCCTCAGGCCAAAAGTATCTGTCCTTGCAATAGAATGTAGTGTAGCCTTCGGGAGCAACCACGTTGATGTAAGCGATAGGTTCGCGCTCTAATAATTTGAAATCAGCAGTTTCGTATGACGCAAGATTAGTGCTCTTTGTACACTTAAACTGCTTGGTATTCTTGTTAAAGTAAATATAGTAATTGTTTTTACTTTTCAATTTGAAGGTTTCATTAGTGGCGTCAGGAGTTATTGTGAAATCAGAACTGCTACCAACCACAAAGCCTTTATCATTAACAATGAGATATTTTCCATTTAGCAAACTTTCCAGTTTGGCCTTGCCTGAAGATAACTCACAGTAAAGTCCCTCTGTTTCGTTGTAACGTGTGGCTTGTCCTTCGTTAACAGAGATTGGGGTAGCATCAATTTTGGTTTGATATTTAGTTGACAATTTGTTGGCATTAAAGCTATAATAATTGCCTTCGTCGTCTGTTGCCACAATCAAGTATTCTCTGTCAGTTGTTAGTGCATTTACTTTGTGGTAAACCACCGGACTCGGACCATCAATGTTGTCGCTTGTTACAGAGCTGGCCTTGATGGCAGCCATGAAAGGGTATAAGGTCAGTGCGCTGCCAGTGTTATGTGCTACAAACTCATTTTCACTCTCGTCGTAGGTATAGTAAGGTGCTTCTACGCTAATGGTTTTTGTAGTGGCATTGCCATAAAAACTTGGGGCGCTGCCAGTAGTGGCTTTATCAAGCGTCTTGTCAAACTCAAAGGTGAGCGTGCGGTTGTCCCAAGCTTCGGGCACTTGCACCAAATACGAGCCTGCTGCAATGGTCGACACATCTTCAAATGATTTGCCGTTGAAGGTGAACAATTTCAGTGCGTTGAGGTCAGCCGTACCGACGCCTTCAACCCAAAGTTTGCTCGGTGCGCACGGAAAGCAAAAAGGGCGCTTTTCATCGGCAGACAGTGTGGTAGTCAGCCACACCTTTTGCGTGGTGGCAAGTGTGGGTGCGGTACCGCTTTGCGTGGCAGTGGCATTAAGGTTTACTGCGTCGCCGTCTGCAAGCAGGGTCGCATCGGTTTCGCTCAATGAGCCAGTAGCCTCCACATCAAACACCACAGGCAGCGACCATGCTTTGCGGTAAGCGGCAGCATTTTCAGGTGCCGTCTGCACATATATGGTATTGTTATCAAAAGCTTCATTCAACATAAGCGCAGGTTCACTTGTGTTGGCAATGATGCAACGCAAGTTCTGCGTGTTGGTGAAGGCATGCGTGTTAATCACTTTTACTTCAGCTGGCAAACAGAGTGCTTGAACCAATCCCTCAGGACGGGCCAGAAGCGTTTTGCCATCAGCCGTGTACAGCACATTGTCAATACTCTTGTAGGTGGCATTGTCAATGTTTACACTTGCCAAGTTTGTGCAACCTTTGAAGGGGTTAACGGCCATACTGGGTATGCTAACGCAAAGGTTCTCAATATTGATTCCTTGGGGCAGTGCGGTGCTAAACTGCGTAATATCATTAAGCTGGTACGACTGTTCAGTGTGCGTTTCGGTCGTTGTGCCATTGTCAACCGTAAAGGTCAGCGTGCCATCTTTCGTGTGCGAAATCTTCAAGTCAAAACTCGACACATTCTGTGTGGCAGTCAGCGTCGTTTCCTTATTGCCATTTGTCTTAATGATGAGGCTTCCGTCTTTCTTCAGATAAAACTGGAAGCCGTTATGATAGTATTCGTCCAAGGCAATGCTGCCTGTGGCTAACAAACTTGAGCCCCATTTGTTAAAAGTGTTGCCATTGTTCTGCACCTTGAAGCTAACTTGCCAATCCTTATTGTTTTTAAGTGTATCAGGTAGTGCGATAGGTGCGTTCTCAATCTTTGCGCCTGTTATATCTTTAAGCACAAGGCCCGAACCGCCAAGTTCTTTGATGTTTTCAGAGAGCGAGAGACTCGTGAGTGTCGTTTGGCCGTGCAAGGCTGTAGGGGCAATGCCCACGATGGGGCGCCCCTCATAGCTTGCAGGAATTGTCAGTTCACCTTCGCCGCTGAGCACTTTGGTCAGTGTGATGCCATTGTCGTCATATTGGTAGTCAAATTTCCATGAACCAAAGGTCAAATTCGAAACCTCAAAGTTAGCCGTGTAAGTACCGTTTTCAGAAGCCTTGAAGCGAATTGTGTTGCCTTCAATCCAGCTTTGCGGTATGCGTCGGCCGTATTGGTCGGTCCAGTACACGCGGTAACCATCTGCGGGGTAGGCGCGCAGCACAACGCTCTCGCCAGCTTTATAGGTATAGGTGTCAGGCTGGCCATTGGCATCAGCCGTGCCGTGTCCGCTGCCATCAGTCTTCACAGTCACGGTGCAGGGGGCTGAGGATTGAGGCAAAACGTCGACAGGCACATCATAGGCCATACGCATCAATTCATTGTCGGCAGGCATGGCACCCGTTTGGGCATCGTACCCCTTTTGCCAAGCACCATCAAGACGCAGACGTATGTGCGTAACGCCCTCGGGCATATCGTAGGGCAACAGCACCTTGAGCGTGTAGTCGTTGAGTTGGGGGTTTTGTTTTTCCTTTTCGCCCTCAACCTTTATCAGTTCGCCCTCATCGTCAAAGTCGCCATCGCTGTTCAAGTCAATGTAGGCCGACAAGTTGGTATAACCCATGCCGCCTGCACCCAGCCAGTGCAAGGTGATTTCGCTACCTTTGGCAGCCTCAGCCATCTTGGTGGTGTGGAACAATGAACTTGGACATTCGTCTGTGGAGTAAACATTCAGCTCATCGCTGTTGTTCTGCTTGAAAGTCAGTGATTTCAGATATTGGCTATAATCGCGGATTGTACCAATTTCAGAAAGGTCTTCTTTGGGCATAGCCCACTTGTTAGTTACAAAATTAGCCGTGAAGGTAGCCGCATCAGCTCCGCCATATATGTATGGATTTGCGGTACTTACCACATTGCCGTTGGCATCAGTCCAGTTCTTGAAGTCATAGCCGCCAGCAGGTGTGGCTTTGAGGCTTACCGCCTCGGTGTTTGTCACGCTGAGTGCGTCGCTGCCCTCAATGGCCACAGAGCCTTGCTTGTTGTCGCAGTTTACGCTTACGGTACGCTCCGTGGTGATGTTGTCTTTAAGCAAAATGCTGAAGTCGGCTGTTGTACCATCGCTCAATGTCAGACGGGCGGCCACTTGCGTGGCAATAGCTGTGGTGGGCACGTTGATGGTAAGTCCGTTGGCCGTCTCGTTTTCGCCAAAAGTGCCGTCGTTGTTAAAGTCAATGCTCAGTGTGGCAGTCACTCCCGTGGGCAGAGAGGTGGGGAAAGTGTATGCTGCGCCACGTGTGGCAGACACGTTGAGGGCTGTGCCAAGGTCTGTACTCATATAGCGGTAAAAGCAACGCGAGCTGGCATTGGCCGGGTTGACAGAAATGAAATATTTGCCGAATAGTTCTGTTGCTACATCAGCGGTGTTGCCCGTAGGCTGATTGCTGTAACTGAGAGAGGCATTGTGCGCCCACGCCCAGTCGTTGTCAAACCAGTTGGGTAGGGTGGTACCATTGTCTCTATTGTCGAAGAATGCTTTCCAGCGCTTGTAGTAAAAATCCTTGAGCATGCCGCCCCATTCGCGGTATGAATAGTCGCGCAACCCTGCTCCTTCGCTGTTGCTGTTTTCACCCCATGTCGTGATGAGTGTACGGGCGTTATTAAGTTCGAGCCACTGCTTGTCACTTTCGGTCGTGCCTTTGGCTTCGTCGGCAATGTTGCGTGCCATGTTGGTCCAACGGCCCAGCATAAAGTTGGAGTTGGTGTTGAGCAGCGCATCAAGGTCGAGAATGAGTTGCAAATACGCATCGCGACGCGTAGCGTAGGCCGTGGCATTATTGCTCGTGGCGGCCTCGTTAATGCCTTTGAGCAGATAGTAGCCATAGTCTGTCAGAGCCTGACGTGCAAAGTCGGTCAGGTCGTAGCTATAGTTTTCGCCGCTCAGTTCGCCTTTGGCCTGTAGCATTTTGTAGGCCGCATCGAGCACATCTTGCGCATTGTAGAAAATCTCAGTACCGCCCCAGCTTGACACTTTGTCAACACTCAAATTCGGACGTGCGCAGAGCACAGCCTCGTGGGGGCCTTGCAGTGCGGTTTGACAATTAAGTGCCGAGTTGCGCATTTTCTCCCAAGCCTCCTCGGCATTGGCATTGGCTGTGCCATAGCGGCTTGTGCTGTATGCGGCAAGCCACGCCTTGGGGTCGGGGGCACTGCTGCGCCATGGCAGTTCAAACAGGGCATCGTAAAGTACAGGCACTTGCTCAATGGCCTCGGGAGTGGCGCCAATGCCCTTGATGTTGCTGTATGTAGACTTCTGTGTAAAGAAATCGGTCATGATTTTAGACAGACGGCCGAACAAACCCGTGCGGCCACCAAAGTTGGGCAGTGCACAGTAAACGGCATCATGGCCTTTGTAATCATTAAAATGTGTGTGTGCATCGCTGAAGAGGTCAAGCACAATGAGTTTGCCCTTTTCTACTTTGTCTAATACATTGTATTGCGCGCCACTCCATTGCCAGAACTGAATGACCCACTTGCCATTGCTGTTGGCCTTGTACATGGCATCGGCTATTTTGCTATAAGCAGAGGCTACATCAATGCCGTCGGTGTAGGCCCCCTCGTGGAAGGGGTCCATGCTGTAATATTCAGATGTGCCCATCAACTCCTCAAGACGCTTGTAGTAGAGTGCTGATATTTCGGTAAATGCGGTGGAGTTGGGGTCGAGAATGTAGGGACGTACAAAGTTGCACCAGTTGCCCTGGTTGTTGGCTTTGTAGCCCTTTTTGCTTTCGATGTTGCTCGGTACCATGCCAGCATAGCCGGGCAGTACGGGTTGCATGCCGAGCTCGCGCTCGCGGGCCAAAATCTTTTTGGCCAATGCCTCTTGGCGTGTGTACCACCAGTCGGGGTTGGGGCCCCCCCAACCCTCAAGGTTGTTCATGCCCCACCAAGCCTGGAAACAGGGGCCGGCAATAAAGGCGTTGGCCTCGGCATTGGTGTAGCCAAGGTCGTTGACCAGCAGATTTCTCCACACCACGTCAAGGCCCACAATCTGCAACGGCATGTTGATGCCGTGCAGGGCCATCCAGTCAATTTCCTTTTGCCAGCGGTCCCAAGTCCATACCGACATGGAGTATGAAAAGGTGCAGTAGTTGAGGTAGTAGCGGTAGTCAACGCTGCTCTCGTGTGTCTCGTCGGTAGTGGGCACGGGCAGTGTTTTGCTGCTTAGGTCCGTGGTCAGATTGTTCCACGACAGATTGACGTGGGCATAGTGGTTGAGATACCAGTTAATACCCGTTGTCACCGCCGAAATGTTGCTGCCCTTGATGCAAGGTTTGCCATCTTGGTTTGTAATGACAAAGGCCTCCTTGCCGTTGCTGCTGATGCTCTCGTCGACAATGGTGACAAAGCGGTCGGCTGTGCCGTTGCCACCAATGCGGTTGAGCAGGTCAGTCACAGCGGCCGGATTTGTGGTGACTGCTGCAAGTGTTTGCACGCAAGCCAAGGCCAAAAGCACAACGAAGAGTTTGATGCTTTTGAAGTGATGTTTGTAATGCCTCATCGATGTATGGGGTTGAATGGTTAATGTGATATTTCTTTGTATGGTTGGCCTCATGGCATGGTGGTGCAATGGGGCTTGTGTTTCTGTCTGTTTTTTGTAGTAACTGGTGTGGGTAATGTCGGTTGTGCAGATGGTGTATGCACGCTTTGTGCTTACCCCTAAAAAGTAGTTATATCCATTTTGTCTGCACTCTGCACTAAGTGTGTTTAATGTGTTGATAATCAGTTTGTTATGGCGTGTAGACAACTTGTAAAACCGTCTACACTTTGCCTGCACTTGTCACCTACACTCTTTGTTCGCATATTACCCTCTACACGCTATGTTCACCCTCTCTTTCTACCCCCTCAGTCTGCAATCAATCCCTTGCACCATCTTAATTACTCAAGTTTAGGATTTAGCAAGCACGGGCTGAATCCGAAACTTGAGTTAATTATGTATGTGTGTCAGTTTGGGGCGCGCCGGTGCAATTTTCAGTCATGTGGGATAGAAAAAACAGTTGCGGGAGGTAGAAAAATGTGTTGCTCCGTGTGTTATAACGGCCTCCCGTTACTGTCATTGCTTGCGCGCATGGCCGCGTTGGCTGATGCTTGTGCACAGTATGGCTGGTGCGCTTGCTGTGCATTTAGCTTGCCGAATGCGGTGTGCAGATACAGTGTAGATAAATTACGAGTTTGTCTACACTCCTAAATCCGTTGACACTCAGTGTGTTACGTGCTATTAGTGTAGAGTGTAGACAAAATGACGAAAAATAATCTGTAGGGTGCTGACGATGCAGTAAAGTGTATACACTCCACCAAAGTGCATCATTAGTATGTAGTGGTTTTCTCTTTAAGTTTTGATGACAAAAAGTCGGCGGCGTGTACAATGCTTACGAGGGCCGACTTGTCGCTGGCTGTGAAAAAGGAGTAGCGGTTGGTGCTGCCGTTTTCGCCCACATCGAACATGCCCATGTGCCAACGTATGGCCAACATCTCCTCGGGCTTGAGGCGCATATACCAGCTGAGCATAAGGCACGACTTTTCACCATGCCCGAAGGGAAAATCATCTTTTATTTCATATCCATTGTACGACTGCCATTTGCCTTTGTCGTCTTTTTTCCAACGTTCGGCTTTGTGGTACATTTTGACTTTGCATATATCGTGGAACAATGTGGCAATGGCAATGCTCTCGCGCGAAATTTGCTCTTGAAATGGCGATGTTCCGTTTTCGATGGCAGGCTGTGCCACACTGTCGTAGATGCTGCATGCCGTTTCAAACACGTTGATGCAGTGTTGGCACAGGCCACCGTCCTCGTTGAGATGGAAGTTGGTAGAGCTTGGTGCCGTGTAGAAGTCGGTGTTTTCGAGATAGGCCAACACTTTGTCAACACCCTCACGCTTGATGTGTTCATGACAGAGGGCTATGAAGCGCTGCTTGTTGGCTTCGATGATGTCGGGGGTCATACGCTTTTGATCTTTTGTTTGTGTGGGGGAATTTTTGTAAGTCACCGTGGTGGGCTGCACCTTGATGCTGTCAATCGGCAGCAGTTTCAGCCAATGCCTTTTCGTCAGTCTCTTTTTGTTGCCTGATTTCGGCATAAGTCTCTTGATTGACAGACAATCCCATTTGTTGGGCGCGTTCCATCACAAAATTAAGGGCGGCCAAGGGCCTGTTATCGGCTTTGCCGTCAAGTATGGCGTCTTTGAGTGCACTCTTCAGCGTACCAATTTCGCGGCAGGGGGGCAAGGTGAACAGTCGCATGATTTCGTCGCCTGTAACGGGTGGTTGGAAATTGCGTATGCGGTCTTTCTCTTCGATGTCGATGAGCTTTTGGCGCACGATTTTGAAGTTTTGCAGAAAGTTCTTTTTGCGCTGCTCATTCTTGCTGGTGATGTCGGCTTCGCACAACAGCATGAGGTCCTCAATGTCGTCGCCAGCCTCAAATAGCAGTCGTCGCACGGCGCTGTCGGTCACGATGTCGTCGGCTATGGCAATGGGGCGCATGTGCAATCCTACAAGTTTGGCCACATACTTCATACGCTCGTCAAGTGGCAGTTTCATGCGGTTGAAGAGCGGTTTTATCATCTTTTCGCCCAGATAGTTGTGGTTGTGGAAAGTCCAGCCTATGGCCGGCTCCCATCGCTTGCTGCGTGGTTTGCCAATGTCGTGTAGCAGGGCTGCCCAGCGCAGGTAGAGTTTGTCACTCTTTGATGCCACGGTGTCGAGCACCTCGAGTGTGTGGTAGAAGTTGTTCTTGTGCGATTTGCCGTTGCGCGTTTCCACGCAGTCGAGATTGGCCACTTCGGGCAGAATGATGGACAACAAGCCGCAGCGTTGCAGTTCTACGAAGCCGATAGATGGCACCTTCGACATCATTATTTTGTTCAGCTCTGTAATGATGCGTTCGGCGCTGATTATCTTGATGCGGTCGCGGTTGCGGCCCAGGGCTTCGAAGGTTTCGTCCTCAATAGTAAAGTTGAGCTGGGTGGCAAAGCGCACGCAGCGCATCATGCGCAGTGGGTCGTCGCTGAAGGTGATGTCGGGGTCGAGTGGGGTGGCTATGATGCCGTCCTCAAGGTCGCGCACACCATCGAAAGGGTCGACCAACTCGCCGAGCCGAGCTGCGTTGAGGCAGATGGCCATGGCGTTTATGGTGAAGTCGCGGCGGTTTTGGTCGTCTTCAAGGGTACCGTCTTCGACAATGGGCTTGCGTGAGTCGTGTGAGTAGCTCTCTTTGCGTGCGCCCACGAACTCAACCTCGTTGTGGTGCCACTTGACTTGTGCTGTGCCAAAGTTGCGGAACACTGACAAATGCGCGCCGCGCCCAAACTTTTTGGCAAAGGCTTCGGCCATTTTGATGCCGCTGCCAACTACCACCACGTCAATGTCGTTGGTGGGTCGCTCTAAGAATAAATCACGCACGTAACCGCCAACCAGATAGCATTCAAGCTGCAACTCGTCGGCGGTTTCGGTAAGTTTGTTAAAAAGTGGGGTGTCTATTTTATGCTTTATCTCTTCTTGAGTAAGAATTTTCATCAGGTGCTTGCAGTCTTAATATAGATGGTGTGTAGCAGTGGTGCATTGACGGCGTTGTATGCCTGTTTACCAATCGTAACCACCGGCGCGTACAAATCTCAGCGTGTAACTGGTGCGGCTGTCGTAGTCATCGACGTTGAGTGTCATGTAGTCGCCGCTGAAGGTGCTGACATATGCGTCCATGCAGACCGTTCTGCCATTATCAAATGATATTTGTATGTTGCGTCGACCGGCCATGCTCCAAAGTCCTCGCTCTGGCTGTGTGCCATATCCCTCGGTGTAAAAATAGCCGTTTTTGTCAAACGTCCAATAGTCGTCTTGTCTGTATGGGCCGTAGCCTGTGGTCTCGACAATTCTCCATTGGCCTGTTATGTCTGAACCACCGTCCCAGTCGTTCCACCAATCTTCGTCACAACTGAACATGGTCATCAGTGTGATGAGTGCGAGTGTCCACATTGTGGCTTGCTTTTTGATTGTTTTCATAATCGGTGTGTTATTAGCTTGCAGTTAATGAGTATGTCTGTTTTATGCGCAGTCATAATCTTATGATGCGACAAGTGCAAACTTACATAAAATTATTCAAAACTGCATTCAGTCGGAGGGAAAATTGTTTGATGTGGTTGAATTTGCGGCGTGAGGTGTGTCCTTTTGCATAAATTGTTTGCGGTTTTATATGCCTTCGGATATGTGACTTTGTTCGTATTTTGTTATGATAGGCTGCACTTCGGCAATAAAAATGAAAGTCTTGGGCCTTTCATTTTGTATTGCGCTCTGTTTGCACTATCTTTGGATAAGATAGGCTGCGGTTCGGAAGTGCAAATCAAAAAACGCGTTTTTCGCTTTGCACTTCGCTCACCTTGCACTATCTTTGTACGCAAAACCATTTTATAACGTATGCAACAGAAAATCATTATTCTCGATTTCGGCTCGCAGACGACTCAGTTGATCGGTCGCCGCTTGCGCGAACTCGACACGTTTTGCGAAATTCTGCCCTACAACAAGTTTCCACACGACGACCCGAGCGTGATTGGTGTAATCCTTTCTGGTTCACCTTATAGCGTGTACGATCCGGAGGCCTTTAAGGTAGATTTGACCAATATCCGTGGCAAGTATCCTATCCTGGGCATTTGCTATGGTGCACAGTATATGGCGCAGACTTATGGCGGAAAGGTTGAACCAGCTGGCAGCCGTGAGTATGGACGTGCTAACTTGGAGCAGTTTGACCATGAGAATCCCTTGTTTAAGGGTTTTGACGAAAACTCTCAGGTGTGGATGAGCCATGGCGATACCATTACTGCTATTCCCGAAAACTTTCATTGCATTGCTTCAACGTCAAAGGTAAAGTTTGCGGCTTATCAGGCTGACAACGAAAAGCTGTGGGGCGTGCAGTTCCACCCGGAGGTGTTCCACTCTCTGCAAGGTACGCAGTTGCTCAAGAACTTTGTGGTAGACATTTGTGGCAGCCGCCAGGATTGGAGTCCTGACTCATTCGTGGATACAACAGTGGCCGAACTGAAGGCGCAACTTGGTAACGACCGTGTTATTCTTGGTCTGTCGGGCGGTGTTGACAGTTCAGTAGCTGCCGTGTTGCTCAACCGTGCCATCGGCAAGAATCTTACGTGTATATTCGTAGACCATGGCATGTTGCGCAAGAACGAGTTCCGTAATGTGATGCACGACTATGAATGCTTGGGCTTGAATGTGATCGGAGTTGATGCTTCGGCCAAATTCTTTGCCGACTTGGAGGGTGTTACTGATCCTGAACAAAAGCGTAAGATTATCGGTCGTGACTTTGTGGAGGTGTTCAATGCCGAAGCTAAGAAATTTACTGATGCCAAATGGTTGGCACAGGGCACGATATATCCTGACCGCATAGAATCGTTGAACATTACAGGCAAGGTTATAAAGAGCCATCACAATGTGGGCGGTCTGCCCAAGGAGATGAACTTGCAACTTTGCGAGCCGCTTAAGTGGCTGTTTAAGGATGAGGTGCGCCGCGTGGGACGCTCAATGGGCATGCCCGAGCATTTGATTACGCGTCACCCATTCCCCGGACCGGGTTTGGCAGTGCGTATTCTTGGCGATATTACCCCCGAAAAGGTGCGCATCTTGCAAGATGCTGACGACATCTATATACGTGGCCTGCGCGACTATAAGGTAAAACTCTCGGGTGAGGAAGCACGTCGCGTGCTTGCCGCAGGTGTGCCGGCTGACATGAAGGACGGCGAGATAGAAGTTAGCCTTTACGACCAAATATGGCAAGCTGGTACCGTGTTGCTCTCAACCGTACGTTCGGTTGGTGTGATGGGTGATGAGCGTACTTATGAACACCCTGTAGCATTGCGTGCTGTGACAAGTACTGATGCCATGACGGCTGACTGGGCGCATTTGCCTTACGACTTTATGGCTAAGGTGTCGAACGACATCATTAACCATGTGAAGGGTGTTAACCGCGTATGCTATGACATTTCGTCAAAACCGCCTTCAACTATTGAGTGGGAATAATCGGAATGCCGAAATATAGGGGCTAAATGCCATGTAATTTGGTTTTAGCCTAAAGAGTAGGGGATTTGTTGACGTGAATTACTGATTGTCAACAAATCCCCCTTTCTTGTACGATTTACCCAAAATCGTCCCCGATGTCGTCCCTACTTATGCCTGCTTGCATTTAGGGTGGTTCTAATAATTCTGAAATAGGGATTTGTGCGCTATCGGAAGTGTATTCCTGAAAGTTTGTGAGGGAGCATAGCGGGCTATGTGACCGAACAAACTTTCAGAAAGACACTTTCGAGAGCGTGCAAATCACATTTCAGAATGGCAGAACTCTAAAAACAGAATTTTTAGAACCACCCTAAAACTACTTATGTTAAAGTCTGAATGGTAAGAAGCTTAAATAATACTTGGCTAACTTACCTGTTAACTTGTCAACTTGTCAACTCAACTATTTCCACCAACGCATAACACACATCATGCTTAAAATATCAAACCGCGAGTTCAACTCGCGTCTTTTCCTCGGAACGGGCAAATTCCGCAGCAACACCGAAATGCAAAAGGCCATTGCCGCCTCGGGCACCGAAATGGTTACCGTGGCCATGAAACGTATCGAACTGAACGACGACAACGACGACATGTTGTCACACATCAAAAGCGACAGCATACAGCTCCTGCCTAACACCAGCGGCGTGCGCAACGCCGAGGAGGCTGTGTTCGCAGCACAAATGGCGCGCGAGGCGTTCGGCACAAACTGGCTGAAACTCGAAATTCACCCCGACCCACGTTATTTGCTGCCCGACAGCACCGAAACGCTCAAAGCCACCGAGGAACTTGTAAAGATGGGATTTGTTGTACTGCCCTACTGCCAGGCCGACCCCACCCTGTGCAAGCACCTTGAGGAGGCCGGTGCCGCAGCCGTCATGCCACTTGGCGCCCCTATCGGCACCAACCGCGGACTGCAAACGCGCGACTTCCTGCGCATCATCATCGAACAAGCCAACGTGCCCGTGGTGGTCGACGCCGGCATTGGCGCACCGAGCCACGCTGCCGAGGCTATGGAGATGGGAGCTTCGGCCTGCTTGGTCAACACAGCCATAGCGGTTGCTGGCAACCCCACACAAATGGCACTGGCTTTCAAACAGGCTGTCGAGGCCGGACGCCAGGCTTTCGAAGCCGGACTGGCCGCACAGGTTCATAGCTTCGAAGCCGAAGCAAGCTCTCCCCTCACCTCTTTTCTCAACTAAAGTTCACGTTCAATGTTTTCTGACGAACTACTAAAATATTCATGGGACGACACGACTGCCGCCATCGCTGCCAAAACAGAACAAGACGTGCTGCGCGCCCTGCAAAAGGAGCATTGCAACGTCGACGACTTCATGGCGCTCATATCGCCCGCAGCCGAACCATATCTTGAACAAATGGCGCGCCTGTCACGCCGTTACACCGAGGAGCGCTTTGGTCGCACGGTGTCTATGTTCATTCCGCTTTACCTGACCAACTCGTGCACCAACTCGTGCGTCTATTGCGGGTTCCACGTGGCCAACAAAATGAAGCGCACCATTCTCACCCCCGAAGAGATGGTGAAAGAGTATGAGGCCATCAAACAACTTGGCCCGTTCGAAAACCTGCTTATCGTAACAGGCGAAAATCCTGCCTTGGCCGGCACGCCTTATCTGGCCAAAGCGCTCGACCAGGCAAAGCCCTATTTCTCAAATCTCAAAATTGAGGTGATGCCGCTCAGTGCCGAGGACTACAAGGAACTGACACACCACGGCATGAATGGCGTGATATGCTTTCAGGAGACCTACCACCGCGAGAACTACAAACTTTACCACCCACGTGGCATGAAGTCGAAGTTTGAATGGCGCGTCAACGGTTTCGACCGCATGGGCCAGGCCGGCGTACACTCTATTGGCATGGGCGTACTGATAGGTCTTGAAAAGGAATGGCGCACCGACCTCACCATGATGGCACGCCATCTGCGCTACTTGCAACGCCACTATTGGCGCACAAAATACAGCGTAAACTTTCCACGTATGTGTCCGGCCGAAAATGGCGGGTTCCAGCCCAACTGTGTCATGACCGACAAAGAGTTGGCACAACTCACCTTTGCCATGCGCATATTCGACCACGACGTCGACATATCATACAGCACACGCGAGAGTCCCGACTTCCGCAACCACATGGCCACCCTCGGTGTGACCACCATGTCGGCCGGTAGCCAGACTGAACCCGGCGGCTATGCCACACACAAGGACGCGCTCGAACAATTTGAGGTGACCGACCCACGCAGCGTGCCCGAAGTAACCGGGGCGCTTAAACAAATGGGGGTAGAACCCGTATGGAAGGATTGGGACGAGAGTTTCGACCGCACATTCAAAGTTAAAGCCTGAGCACCATGCGGTACGAACGACAACTCATGTTGCCCGAAATAGGGCCCGAAGGACAAGCTAAAATCAAACAAGCACGCGTGCTACTTGTTGGCGTTGGCGGACTCGGTTCGCCCATAGCCCTCTACCTTACGGGGGCAGGCATTGGCACATTAGGTTTGATGGACGATGATGTGGTAAGCACCAGCAACCTGCACCGCCAAGTGTTGTATGCTGAGGAGCAGCTTGACCAGCCCAAAATTGACGAAGCTGTCAAACGCCTGCACAGCCTCAACTCCGAGGTCTGTCTCAAGCCCTACCCTTTCCGCCTGACGAGCGACAATGCCGCCAGCATCATCAGCCAATACGACATGGTCATTGACGGTTGCGACAATTTTGCCACACGCTACATCATTGACGATGCCTGCCGCGCAGCCGGCATACCCTACCTTTATGGTGCCGTGTGCGGATTTGAGGGCCAGGCAGCCATATTCAATGTTGGCGGCAGCAATGCGCGCCACTACCGCGACCTCTACCCTGACGAGCACATTCCGCACCCGGGCAAGCAAGTGGTTGGCATGACCCCTGCCGTTGTAGGCAGCGTGTTGGCCGAGCAGGCGCTGCAACTGATATGTGGCTATGGCGAGCCACTCGTCAACAAACTTTGGAGCATCGACCTGCGCACCATGCAGTCATTTGTAATTGACCTATAAAACGTGACCATGCCAACACTGGCATGTCATATTTCACAATTTGCCCCAACATACCACACTTGTAGTACGTTGGGGCTATTTGTATGATTTATACCAAAAGCAAAAGACCCGCCCTGGTTCGCTGTTCAAATGGGAAACGTGGCGGATTCTGCAAAGGTGCTTTATTACTATATCATGCCAATGCGTGATATTATTTCACAATCTCTTTTTTAACCCTGCCGTTATTGTACTTCACGAGGTTGATGCCCTTAACAGGTGCAGTCAATCTCTGACCATTTACAGCATAACGAGCGTTTTCTTGAACTTCGGGCTCTGCTACTATGTTACGAATATTAGTGGCATCAAACTCTACGATATTTTCAAAGACCCCCCAATCTAATAACCAATATGCATCGTATGTTCCCCTGGGGACATAAAGCGTGCAGTTCTTTAAGTCGCAACCATTAAATGCATTCGCACTTATACTTGGGGGCGTTTCTGCATATACGTAAATAGATCTTAAGCCACTGCAGCCCGAAAAGGCACTTCCTCCAATACTTGTCACGCTTGATGGAATATTTACACTTGTCAAAGAACTACAACCCAAAAAGGCATACATTCTAATACTTGTCACACTTGATGGAATATTTACACTTGTCAAAGAACTGCAGTCTTCAAAGGCACCCCATCCAATCTCTGTCACGCTTGATGGAATATTTATACTTGTCAAAGAACTGCAGTCCAAAAAGGCTCCCTCTCCAATACTTTTCACACTTGATGGAATATTTATACTTGTCAAAGAACTGCAACAGCCAAAAGCCACATCTCCAATACTTTTCACACTTGATGGAATATCTACACTCGTCAAAGAGCTGCAGTTACAAAAGGCTCTCTCTCCAATACTTGTCACGCTTGATGGAATATTTATACTTGTCAAAGAACTGCAGCCATAGAAGGCACACTCTCCAATTATATCATTGCGGGTATGGCGATAAACGTTTTCATAGACAACATAAGAATAATAATAATAATAATAATCACCTCCTGCTACAAATCTTGCTTCTGACAAATCTAATACAGAGAGATTACCAGAAGTGCTATGCCCTTCTACGTCACTACCTGCCATCTCACGTATAAAGCGCAAATCGGTACCATTTATCTCACCGATTATTTTTAGGTTCGTAACAAGATTCTTCTTGCTACTCGCAATCTTGTTAGGCAATGTACCAGCCTCAGTTAGTTTGAGGGTGATTTGTCTGGTAATCAAGTCTTCATTTGCGGCATAGCTCGCAAAACAATTTAGCAACAAGAACATGAGTACCATGAATTGTTTGTTGAATGTAAATTTCATAGCTTAATTGATGTTAGATTATAAATTGCAATATTTTGTTTGCAAATATACTCAATATGGCAAGTTATCCCAACAAAACACAAACCTTTTTGCATTCACATCAATAAGAATCACCCGAACAACGGCCTCAGCGCCGAGGGCAAGTCATATTCGGCTCGTGCCACATCGAGTGCCACATACCCCATGGTGCGACGCAAATTCACCTCGATGCACGGGTGCAACATGATGCCTTTGGCCGTCTTTACCAACATCATGTCCACACCCAACGGGCCCTCGTAGCGGGCGGCAATATGTTGTGACAACACTGCGCTGCAGATTTCTTTCAAAATGTCCAAACCATCAAACTGCCGGGCGAGCACCCGTTCGAGCGCTGCTTGTGGAGCAAGGGTGTTGCCCGTATAGCCCCCCGTCTCGGTGATGTCGAACAACGAAAGACCGGCTTAAAGCCAAACGGGTGCGGCCAGACCACGTTGCTTGTGGTTGGCCGCACCCGTTTGTGCGGAGATAGTGTTATAAGTAAGTGTTCTGAATGATGTTGAACACCCCTTTATTTGTTGCGTCCGTGGCAGTCCTTATATTTCTTGCCACTTCCGCATGGACACGGATCGTTGCGTCCGGGTTCCTTTTGCTTTACAATGGGTTGGTTGTGGTGCTCGCGTGTGTCGGCTGATGCGGCTGCAGCAGCTTCGGGATCGCCAGCCTCGTCGAGTGTCTCGTGCGATGTGGTGAGTCCTTGTTGCGGTGCACTCTCTTCGGGAGCGGCTTCCTGCACCTCCTGCGGAGCCTGTACGGGGATTTGTCCGCGCATGAGGGTGGCCACAGTCTCGTTGTTGATGCGGTTCACCATCTTGTCAAAGAGTTGAACGCTCTCAAGCTTGAACACGAGCAGGGGATCCTTTTGCTCGTATGAGGCATTCTGTACAGACTTTTTCAAATCGTCGAGTTCGCGCAGGTTCTCTTTCCAGGCATCATCAATGTTGTGCAGAACGATGGCCTTTTCAAAGTCCTTGACAACTTCCTTTGACTCTGTGTCGTAAGCCTTTTTGAGGTTGGTGCGAATGTTGTAAACCAGCTTGCCGTCGGTGATGGGCACGAGAATGTTTTCGTACACCTCGCCTTGGGTTTCGTACACCTGTTTGATAACGGGCATTGCCACTTCGGCCATACGGTCGGTCTTGCGCTTGAAGGCAGCCATGGCAGCTTCGAAGGCCTTTTCGTAGAGGTCGTCGCGGTTCATGTTGTCAAAGTCAGCCTCGCTGAAGGGTACCTCCATGGCAAATATTTCGATAAAACCCTCGCGGCAGCCCTCGTAGTCATTCTTTTCGATGATGTTGATGACGCGGTCCCATATCATGTTGGCAATATCCATACCCACACGTTCACCCATCAATGCGTGGCGGCGCTTTTCGTAGATAACGGTGCGCTGCTTGTTCATTACGTCATCATACTCGAGCAAGCGCTTACGAATGCCGAAGTTGTTCTCTTCGACCTTGCGCTGTGCACGTTCGATGCTGTTGTTTATCATCTTGGCCTCAATCATCTCGCCGTCCTTAAAGCCGAGCTTGTCCATTACACGGGCAATTCGCTCAGAGGCGAACAGACGCATGAGGTTGTCTTCGAGTGAAACGAAGAATACTGAAGAACCCGGGTCGCCCTGACGACCGGCACGACCACGCAACTGGCGGTCGACGCGGCGGCTTTCATGACGTTCGGTACCAATAATGGCCAAACCGCCGGCAGCCTTCACCTCGTCGGTAAGTTTAATATCGGTACCACGTCCGGCCATGTTGGTGGCGATAGTTACGGCACCGAGCATGCGCTCTTCTTCAATCTTGTTGCCTTGCTCGTCGGTAAACACCACTTTGCCCATAGTGCTTTGTCCTGCCTTGGCCACGATGTCGGCCTCCTTTTGGTGAAGTTTGGCGTTGAGCACCTGATGGGGTATGCCACGGAGTTGGAGCATACGGCTGAGGAGTTCGCTCACGTCGACGTTGGTTGTACCAACCAGTACGGGACGTCCGGCCAGACGCATCTTTTCAATTTCCTCGATAACCGCCTTGTACTTTTCGCGTTTGGTCTTATAAACGCGGTCGTTCATGTCAATACGCGCGATAGGACGGTTGGTTGGAATTTCCACCACATCGAGTTTGTAGATATTCCAGAACTCGCCTGCTTCGGTGCTTGCAGTACCGGTCATACCAGCCAACTTGTGGTACATACGGAAATAGTTCTGCAGTGTGATGGTGGCAAAAGTTTGTGTGGCGGCTTCAACCTTTACGTGCTCCTTTGCCTCAACAGCCTGGTGCAGGCCATCGCTCCAACGGCGGCCTTCCATGATACGGCCTGTTTGTTCGTCGACAATCTTAACCTGGCCGTCCATTACCACATATTCCTCGTTGATGCGGAACATGGTGTAGGCTTTGAGCAACTGCAATATGGTGTGTACGCGTTCGCTCTTGATGGCGTAATCTTGCAGCAGGGCATCCTTTTTGTTTAAGCGTTCCTCGTCGCTCAATGTCTTGTCTGTCTCGAGCTGTGAAAGTTCGGTAGTGATGTCGGGCAGCACAAAGAGCTGGTCGTCATGCACCTGGTCGGCCAACCATTTGTTACCCTTGTCGGTAAGGTCGACACTGTGCATTTTCTCGTCCACAACAAAGTAAAGAGGTTCAACAGCCTCAGGCATACGGCGGTTGTTGTTCTCCATATAGATTTCCTCAGTCTTGAGCATACCGGCTTTGATACCAGTTTCAGAGAGGAACTTAATGAGCGGATTATTCTTAGGCAGAGCCTTGTGGCTGCGGAACAGGGCAAGGAAACCTTCTTCTTCCTGTTTTTTGTCACCCGACTTGATGAGTTGTTTGGCTTCGGCCAAATATTGTGTGGCCAGTTTGCGCTGCACCTCAACAAGGTGTTGTACCAAAGGCTGGTATTGCTCAAACAACTGGTCATCGCCCTTGGGTACAGGGCCTGATATAATAAGCGGTGTACGGGCATCGTCAATCAACACAGAGTCCACCTCATCGACGATGGCATAGTTGTGGCGACGCTGTACAAGGTCTTTGGGGCTCATGGCCATATTGTCGCGCAGGTAGTCGAAACCAAACTCATTGTTCGTACCAAAGGTGATGTCTGCCTGGTAGGCGCGACGACGGCTCTCTGAGTTGGGCTGATGCTTGTCGATGCAGTCAACCGACAGACCATGGAACATGTAGAGCGGGCCCATCCATTCTGAGTCACGCTTGGCCAGGTAGTCGTTCACTGTCACCACGTGCACACCGTTACCGGTAAGGGCATTGAGAAATACGGGGAGAGTACCCACGAGGGTTTTACCTTCACCCGTTGCCATTTCGGCAATTTTGCCTTGGTGCAGTACAACACCACCGAACAGCTGCACATCGTAGTGCACCATGTTCCACTTGGTGTCGTTGCCACCAGCCACCCAATGGTTCTGGTAAATGGCCTTGTCGCCCTCAATGGTTACAAAGTCGTGACTTGCGGCAAGTTCGCGGTCAAAGTCATTGGCAGTCACCTCGATGGTCTCGTTTTCAGCAAAGCGGCGTGCGGTATCCTTTACAATGGCAAACACTTCGGGCAGCGCGTCGTTGAGGGCAACCTCCATGCGGTCGAGCACTTGGGTTTCGAGCTTGTCAATTTGGCTGAAAATTACTTCGCGGTCTTCAATTGGAGTTTCCTCCACTTTGCCTTTCAGCTCTTCAATCATCTCCTTGATGTCGTCGGCAGAGTGTTGAATGGTGTGCTGCAGTTCTTTGGTTTTGGCACGCAGCGCGTCATTGTCGAGAGCCTGAATAGCGGGATAAGCCGCTTTGATTTTCTCCACCCACGGCTGAATGAGTTTCATGTCGCGTGTAGATTTGTTACCGAATAGTTTGCTGAGGAATTTGTTAATATCCATAATGATGGCCCTGATCCTTTCCTCGTGCATGAAGTTGCCTAAAGCCGAGTGGGGATAGTACAGGGTATTATTGTGTTGTTTATTATTTCGTTTTATTAAATATGGGGTGTATACGAGGGGCACCTCGCCGTTATGATATGTTGTATGTGTGTCAAAACGGCAGTCTTATAGCGGTGCCACGCTGCAGGCATTCGGTGCACGTATGCGTATGGCCTTCGACAGTGTCGGGGCCACATAGTCGATGGTGACGGGTGTGCTGATAGTTTCAGCCTTGAACCCTTCGCCAAGGAATATTATGGGAAAAGGAATATATGACTCACGCACCAGCTGTTTCTCGTGCGTGGAGTTGTTAACATAATGCCAGCCTGGCGCCACCTCAATCAGCACGTCGCCCGAGTAGCGCGGGTTATAGCTGCCGCGCATACGGCTGATACCAGGAGTCCACGCCCCTTGTAGCAGGCGTGACGAGGTGTACACATCTTTAACCCCTGATAGTTGCAGCAAAAAGTCCTGTGCGCGTTCAAGCATTTCTGCCAGGTTGATTTGCTTCTGCTCAATCAGTTTGTGGTTAAGGTATAATTGTGTGCCAAAACTCGACTCCACATATTGCCCCTGTCCGTAAACGGCCACAAAGTACATATTGAGCAATGCTGCCGCACGTTCCACATCAAAGGTGCCGCTTGGTATGCGGTATTTTGTCAGGTCGGTAGTTTCCTCGTCAGCATATCCGGTCGACGTCAATACAAACAATGCGTTGCCGCGTCCCACTTTATGTTCAACCGACTTAACGAGTTGTGCCAAAGCATTGTCAAGCCGCACATAAGTGTCTTGCAGCTCCATTGGGCTTTCGCTCACAGTTCGGTGGTCTATATTGCCGGCGTAGAGTGTCAGAGCCAAATAGTCGGTAATGGCATCAGTCCCCATCAGGGTGCTGTTGAGGCATTGTGTGGCAGCGTGCACCACCTCCTCATTCACCAGTCCGCTTGTTTTGAATGTGGCAAATCGCCCGTCGCCTGTAAACTTGTGGGCAAAGGGCTTTTTCATGCCGCCAGACAAGAAGTAGGAAAAGTTCCCTACCAAATCGTTTGAGGGCCGCCATGTGAGCGATTTGAGCCTGCTGTCAAGACTTTGGCTGTTGAGCACGGTGACCCAGGCCGGAAGCGTCTTTCCGTAGTATGATGTGCTGCACCACTGTCCGGTGCGGTCATCAATCCACAATGCCCCGTCTGCGGCATGCCCGGCACTCAATATGGCCGCATCGCGATAGGGCGCGATGGCATAAACCAACGATTTGCCTTCGGTGGCCACCTTGAGCTCGTCGCCAAGGGTCGATACCCCCAGGAAAGTGGGTGATGACGCATCACTTGTCTGCACCCCCGGGTAGCGTTTGTCGTCAACACAAAATACGGGGCGCAAAGTCTCACGGTCGAGCCATTTCAAGCCCACTACGCCATGGTTGTAAGGCGTGGTGCCTGTGGCCAAAGTAGCTGCGGCCGAAGCGCGGTCGGGTCTGTATTGCGGATATTCTGCTTGTGAGTAAACACGTCCCTCGTTCAACAAACGCACAAAGCCTTCCTGCCCGTAAAGCGGCATGAAGGCATTCATATAATCGGTGCGCAGTTGGTCTACCAATATGCTTACCACCACACGGGGCACTCCCGTTCCGGCAGCCGATGCTTCAGGCCCCGAAAGCACAGTCATTGCGGTGAGCAACGACATAAGCAGGGGCAGACGCATAACCGAGGCGCGCTGCGGTGCTATGTGGCGAGATTGTTTCATATTCGTATGCTTACGAAGGAAGGTATGTGTTTAATAATATAGGAATATAGCGAGTGTTTCAGCCATGATATATAGCGTTCAGTCTGCTAAAATCAAGTGACAGCGTACTTTAGCACCCAACTACTTGCCTTTGTTTGTCATGCAAAAGTGTGTTGCAACGCGCACAAGCAGGATTGATGCAATGATATACACCTCATTGGGAAAGTGTTGCAAACCGGCCATACCAACTATGAGGGCCATCACTACCATGGCAATTTGTATGTACATAACCCAGCTGCGGCGCCCGTTGGCCGCGGCTTTCATAAACCAGGGGAATAGCACAAGTGGCACGGGGTTGAAAAGCAATGCCAACCAATTACTGCCAACCGCGGGGTGCGATGAGAACAGCAGTAAGAAGGTGATAATGCAGCCCGTCAGTCCTTGCGCCACAAAGAGTAACACGTCATATTGCCAATGGTACTTTTTACGACCAATATCTGCCGCACTGATGGCAATGGTCAGAGCAAGAAGTATGCCAAACGCCCACATCGGTGTGACAGGGAAGTTCTTTTCTGCTAAAACCGGTTGCTCGGGCAGCAGGGTGCGTGATGGGGCTGCAAGATGGCGCACTTTGCCGTCAGTACCTTTTATAGTGGCATCATTGACAAAGCGCTCGGCATACATTGGTGCAAATTGTTGCTTGTTGATGTCGGCAGGTTGGTCGGCCTCGGCACCAAGCAGCAAGTCTTGTCCAAACTTGTTCCACGGACTGGGTTCCGAAAATTCGTGCACCATGTCGCGCAGCGATTTATTGGCGTCAGCTTTTGGCCATACCACCTGTCCGTCAACCGACTGCTCTATCACGCGCAGTGCCCGTGTCACGCAGTTGTCATAAAAAAAGTTGTAGCGGTAGGTGGCATTCTCCGGTTCAAGGTTTTTGCTCAAGGCGTCAACCAATTTTTTAGCTTCGGCCGGCGTCAGGTTCAGCACCTGCTCGTCAATGCCGCGTCCTTCGCGCACGTATGATTCATAAAACAAGTAGTATGGCACAACTCCCAGTTCGTAGTCTGTTTCGCCCAACATGAAGCGCCACATAAAGTGAGGCTGGTTAAACGAAAATGTGCCATAGTTAAACACCCAGTCGCTTTGGCGTGCTCCGACCTCGCGTACGCGAATGGCCGTATGACCATATAATTCATACACCAAATTGCCAGGTGTGCAAGTGAGCAAACTCACCACGACCGAGTCCTTTTCGGCAGGTGCGGTGTTGTCTGTGCTGTTTTGTTGCGCAAGTGCCAATAGTGGCAACAGCACCAGGCATATTATAGTCAGGAGTCGTTTCATTTTGTGTTGTGTCTTATTTGGCTCTCCAAAGCCTACTATTGCGCGGCAAAGTTACGAATTTATTGCCGATTGGCTGAAGGGTGGTTCTAAAAATTCTGTTTTTAGAGTTCTGCTATTCTGAAATAGGGATTTGCACGCTCCCGAAAGTGCCTTTTTGAAAGTTTTTTCGGTCACATAGCCCGCTATGCTCCCTCACAAACTTTCAAAAATACACTTCCGAGAGCGCACAAATCCCTATTCCAGAATTATTAGAACCACCCTGAAAGCTTTGTGTCAAAAACGTGCCGCGGTGTGCTGTGCGGGCACATTTCTCACGCCTTGCGGTCAGCTTCCACAATGTTTTTAAGCGTAATCAATGCACTCTCAACCGTGGGCACATCGTTGATAATCATGCGGCGGTGACCGCGGTTCTCGTCAAGCTTGCAGCGTTGGTACGAAGCGGTGGCAAAGTTTATGATGCGTTCAAACGTGTCGCTTCGATAGAAGGCACTTTCGGTGTTTGACACAAAGTAGAGCACCATGCGTCGGTTTTTTAGTGTCAAACGTTCAGCGCCAAGTTTGCGTCCAAGGGCGCGCAGCGGTACAATGCGCAGCAGCTCTTCGCCTTCGGGGGGCAGAGGGCCGAATCGGTCCTCCATACGTTGTCTGAATGCAGCCATCTCGTCGTCATTACCCGAGAGCGAATCAAGTTCGCGGTATAACAGCATACGTTCCGTAGCCCCCGGCACATAGGTTTCGGGGAAATAAGCGTGCAAGTCGCATTCGACGGTGCAGTCGTCAACAAACTTCTCACCGCCAAGGTGCCCGGTCTTTTTCAGTTCGTCAGCATACAAGTCGGCAAACTCGTCATTCTTGAGTTCCGTCACGGCTTCGGCCAAAATCTTTTGGTAGGTTTCATAGCCCAAGTCGGCAATGAACCCACTTTGCTCCGATCCGAGCAAATTGCCTGCACCGCGGATGTCAAGATCCTGCATGGCAATGTGTATGCCAGACCCCAAGTCCGAGAAGTTCTCGATAGCTTCAAGTCTGCGGCGCGACTCATCGGGCAGCATGGCAAGCGGTGGAGCAATGAGGTAGCAAAAAGCCTTGCGCGACCCTCGTCCCACACGTCCGCGCATTTGGTGCAAGTCCGATAGTCCAAAGTGGTGTGCGGCATCAATAATAATGGTGTTGGCATTGGGCACGTCAATACCATTTTCCACAATAGTGGTAGATATGAGCACATCGTAGTCATAATTAACAAAGCCCATAATTACCTTTTCAAGTTGGTCGGGCGGCATTTGTCCGTGTCCGGTGGCAATGCGTGCGTCCGGCACATACTTATGTACCAAGTTTGCCAGACTTTGCAGCGAAGCCACGCGGTTCGTCACAATATACACCTGTCCGTTGCGGCTCATTTCAAAGTTAATGGCTTCGGCTATCACCTCGTGACTGAAGGTGTGAATTTCAGTTTGGATAGGCCGGCGGTTGGGTGGAGGCGTCTGTATCACGCTAAAGTCACGTGCCCCCATGAGCGAGAATTGCAGTGTGCGTGGTATTGGAGTGGCCGACATGGTCAGTGTGTCCACATTCACTTTCAGCTGGCGCAACTTTTCTTTAACCGCCACGCCAAATTTCTGTTCCTCGTCTATAATAAGCAATCCCAAGTCGTGCCATTTTACACTTTTGCCAATCAGTTTGTGCGTCCCGACAACAATGTTGATGTCGCCTTTAGCCAGGTCGGCAAGTATCTTCTTGGTCTGTGCCGTCGAGCGTGCACGAGTGAGGTAGTCCACCCTTACGGGGAAGTCCTTCAGGCGCGATGCAAACGTTTTGTAGTGTTGCAGGGCCAGCACCGTAGTTGGCACGAGCACCGCCACTTGTTTGTTGTCGGCAGCGGCCTTCATGGCAGCGCGCACGGCAATTTCGGTTTTGCCAAATCCCACGTCGCCACACACCAGTCTGTCCATGGGCTTGCTGCTTTCCATGTCCTTCTTCACCTCCTGTGTTACGCGCAGTTGGTCGGGGGTGTCCTCATAGGCAAACCCAGCCTCAAGCTTGTGTTGCATAAATGAGTCGGGGCTAAAAGCGTAGCCTTTCTCCTCCTTGCGTTGCGAGTAAAGTTTGATAAGGTCGCGTGCAATGTCCTTAATCTTCTTCTTTGTGCGCTCCTTCAGTTTGTCCCAGGCACCAGTGCCCAAGTTGCTGATACGTGGCGGTTCACCATCTTTGCCCTTATACTTTGACACCTTGTGCAACGAATGAATGCTCACATACACAGCATCGTCGTTTTTGTATGTAAGTTTTATCATCTCTTGCATTTCGCCATCATTGCCAGGCATGCGCACAAGTCCGGCAAAGCGTCCTACGCCATGGTCGATGTGCACCACATAGTCGCCCGGTTCAAACTGCATGAGTTCCTTGAGCGACAGCGCCATTTTGGCATCGCGTGCATGGTCACTCTTCAAGTTGTATTTATGAAAACGGTCAAAGATTTGATGGTCTGTAAAGCAGCACACCTTCAAGTCATTGTCCGAAAATCCGCCATGCAGCGTGCGCAGTACCGGTTTGAACAGTTGGCTTGCAGTATTCATCTCCTCAAATATGCTTTGCAATCGTTCAGTCTGCTTGGCACTGTCGGCCAGTATGTAAATGTCATAGCCGTCGGCCTTGAACTGGCTCAGGTTCTGTTTGAGCAAATCAAAGTTCTTGTGGTAGAGCGGTTGTGGCGAGGTATTGAACCGTATCACTGTTTGCGCTTCGCCAAGGGGCTGTGCGCCAATATTGATGCGCTGCAGGTGTGCCACACCGCGCAGAAAAGCCTCACTTGTGGTGAGCAGCGACTCCTTTTTGAGCCGTGCCAGTTGTTCCGCTTCCTCCATCTCAGATGCAGCCTCCAGTTCCTGCTGCGCCTGACGTGCAAAACCCTCATTGTAAATGCGTTCAATGGCATCGTGCACATATCCCAAGTCCTTCACCACCAACACAGTATTGTCAGGCAGATAGTCGGTAAATGGCACAAGCGCCTCGCGAGCATGCTGCTCGGTGTCAGGCACAATGCTCACTTCTTCCTTCTTGTCCTTCGACAGCTGCGTCTGCACTTCAAAGGTGCGTATGCTGTCCACCTCGTCGCCAAAAAAGTCAATACGGAAGGGATATTCCGAGGCGTACGAATACACGTCGAGTATTGAGCCACGCACAGCAAACTCTCCAGGTTCATACACATAGTCCTTGCGCACAAAGCCAATGGCGGCCAGTCGCTTTGTCAGCTCCGTCAGGTCATATTCGCTGTCTGTTTGCAGGTGCAGTGTGTTTTCGGCCATGTCCTTCAGCGGCGCCACCCGTTCAGACAAGGCAGCGGGAAATGTTACCACAAACAGCATGCCCGCCTTGTTGTGCTGTGCCGAAAGGCGGTTGAGCACCTCGGTGCGCAATATTTCGTTAGCAGCATCGCGTTGGGCATATTTCACGGCACGGCGGTAGGTCGATGGATAAAAAAGTGCCATCTCATCGCCCAACATCTGTGTCAGGTCATGATAGAAGTATCCCGCCTCTTCCTCATCGTTAAGTATAATAAGGAAGGGGCGTTCCGCCTTTTGCTTGCGTTCGCTGAGCGCGGCAAAGGCCACGGCTGCTGCTGAGGCTTGTAAGCCTTGCAAATGTGTAAGGGCAGGTTTGCCGTCGCACACCACTTTTGCCAAGGCGCCTACTTGCGGGTGTCGGGCAAATGTATGTAATAGTTCGTTGAGTTGCATGGAACTGTACAGAGTGTCTTTTAAGCAGGTGTTATCCTCACACAGAAAGCACGTCCTTTGGCGCATCAGCTTTCCGACAGCATGAAAGCAATAGTGAACACCTGCTACGTTATATGCTTGTTGTCGGTTACAAAGTTACTTAATTTATCCGACCCTAATTTTGCTCGCCACATAAAATCATGTAAATTTGCAACCAACAGACGAACTGTCATCCGCAGTGCAGACTGAAAAACACAGACAAGCCAGACATCCTTGCTTGTCTTTGCAAACAAGTAAATAACAATACCTTTCAATACAAATAAATGAAGCAAACTAATCGTAAACCAGCTTACAAACTGAAGACAATGTTTGCGATGGCTGTATTTTGCAGTGCATCGCTCACATCGTTGGCACAGTTGAGTGAGCAGAAGGTTTATTACATCAAGAGCTCGGCATCGGGCACAGTATTCTCAAATGGTGGAAAGGCCTCCAGTGGCGAATCAATCAAACTTGAGGACAAATCAGCCCTTTCAAGAGGCCAAAAATGGGTTTTGAAAAGCACGGGCAACAAAAATGAATACCTCATTTGTAGTGCAGCCTTTCCTACTTTGGCCATTGACGCAGCTCCCAACAAGTGGTACAACCCCGTGCAGTGGACCGCCGATGTGAATTCTGAAAACCAACGTTTCCAGATATTGCCGGTTGAGGGTTCTGACAGCATCTATCAGATAGTGTGGTCAGGCGACACCAACCGCCGTTTTATGGAGAAGAGTGGTAACACACTCAATATTTCAGACGAAGCGGCAAGTGCAGGCGTAACCACCCAATTTGTGTTTGAAGAAACAACAAAACAGGCCGAAGTGGCCCGCAATAATTGGGAGGACGAAACCTTCTACGAACAGAACAAACTGCCTGCACACACCACCTTCATGCCTTATGCCAGCACACAGTTGTTGCAGGCCGACACCGAGCGTTATGCCCACCCGTGGGTTGACCCCACAGGGGCAGAATGGCTTTCGCTCAATGGCGTGTGGAATTTGAAGTGGACAACCGACATCGACAACCGTCCGGGCGCCGATTTCTATGCCGACGATGTGGACGCTGCGCAGTGGGACACCATCAGCGTACCCTCATGCCTCGAAATGAAAGGCTATGGCTCACCTTATTATATAAATGTAGAATACCCGTTTGTTGACAACTATCCGTACTTGCAGATGAAGGGCGGCTGCCAAAACTCTGTGGCGTCATACCGCCGCCAGTTTACGTTGCCCGAGGGTTGGACCGACAAGCGTGTGGTGTTGCACTTCGATGGCATTTACAGTGCAGCCTATGTGTGGGTTAACGGCCAGTATGTGGGCTATACGCAGGGTGCCAACAACGATGCCGAGTTCGACCTGAGCAATGTTGTGCGCCAGGGCCACAACAACATAGCTGTGCAAGTGTTCCGCTTTAGCGATGCCTCGTATCTCGAGGACCAGGATATGTGGCGCATGAGTGGCATACATCGCGATGTTTACCTTTATGCCACCCCCAAGACATATATCAGCAACCATATCATTACCGACGACTTTGACGCACCTTACACATCAGCCTCAGTCAAAGTACAGATAAATGCAGCCAACCCGGGCGCACAGGCCGTTAGTAAAAAGGCCCGTGTGCGGTTGATTGCTCCCGACGGCAAACAGTTGGCCGAAACTGTGGCAAACCTCGACTTTGCAGCGGGCGACACCGCCACAGTGGCTTATGCCACACTGCCCGTGGTTGACAATCTGCAGGCCTGGACGTCAGAACACCCCAACCTCTACACCGTCGAGGTGGCGCAACTGGCAGCCGATGGCACAACCGAGGAAATGGCCTTTGCCACCAAGCATGGCTTCCGCAAGGTGGAGTGCACAAACGGACAAATATATGTCAATGGCGTGCGCACCTACTTTAGCGGCGTCAACACACAGGACACGCACCCCGTGCGCGGCCGATCTATCGATGTGCCCACCATGCTGCGCGATGTGACCATGATGAAGCAGGCCAATGTGAACCTCGTGCGCACCTCGCACATGCCGCGCCAGCCCAAGATGTATGCCATGTTCGACCATTACGGACTTTACTGCATGGACGAGGCCGACATCGAATGCCACTTCAACTGGGAGCAGAGCGGCAACACCATTACCGCTGCCGACAGTTGGAAACCACAATTTATCGACCGTTCAATGCGCATGGTAGAGCGTGACCGCAACTTCACGTCTGTCATATTCTGGAGTTTGGGCAATGAAAGTGGTGTGGGACAAAACATGCAGGCTGCTTATGACACCATAAAGGCGGCCGACCCCACACGACTCGTCCACTACGAGGGTGCAACCCGCGGCGGCGCATCATACACCGATATGCACAGTGTGATGTATCCCACATTGAGCAACGTGCAGCGCGAGGCCAATACCAACGATGGAGGCCGTCCTTACTTTATGTGCGAATATGCCCACTCAATGGGTAACGCCAATGGCAACTTCAGCGAATATTGGAATACTATTCTCTCCTCAACCAACGGCATGGGCGGTTGTGTATGGGACTGGGTTGACCAAAGCATTTATAGCGCAGATGACATCAAAAATGGCACACTTACGCAAAATGGCTATCCTAAGTACCGTCAGGGCAAGGATTACCCCGGCCCCACACAAGGCAACTTTGTAAACAATGGTTTGATACCTGCCAACCGTGCATGGACTCCTAAATTGGCCGAGGTGAAGAATGTATATGCCCCCGTACAGGTGACGCAATTCAACGCCAAGAAAAAGATTTTGGTGCTGACCAACCGCTATCACAGCACCAGCCTCAACGCACTGCGCATGGCCTACGCTGTGCTCAAAAATGGCGAGGTTGTTGAAACCGACACGCTCGACCTGGCCGACACCAAGCCCAATACGCAGATGCGCACCACATTGCGCTACACCACCGACACAAGTGATGGCAATGACTACATGCTCGACCTCACTTTCTTGACCAAGGAGGCCAGTCTGTGGGCTGAGGCCAACTATCCCATTAAAAAGGTACAGTACACTTTGGCCGAGCGCGAGGCTGGTTTGCCCGCGGTGGCAGCCGACAAGGCACAGCCCCTCGCTGTCACGGTTAACCAGTATGGCAACTATCTGATTGAGAACGACAAGGTGCACTACCTCATCGACAAGTCGAGCACCCGTGTGCGCGAGTGGTCGTTTGCCGACTATGCGTTGGTTAGCAAAATGGCCAATGCCTATGATTACGACAACTTCCGTTGGGTTGAGAACGATGCTGCATCGGGCAATGATATTGCTACAACAAACGGTATCAGCAGCCGTACATTCACGCAAGTGCCTACACTCAATGCAGCCGGCAACGCTGTGTATACGGTAAGGGAAACCGGCAAGTACTGCGATGTGGTGTATTCGTACACCATCTATCCTAATGGCGTGATGGACATGAAATGCACCTACACCTCGCACGACAATGAAGACTTGCGCCGCATCGGTACCAAGTTCGTTCTGCCGGCAGCTCTCGAGCAAGTGAGCTACTATGGCCGCGGCCCATGGGAGAACTATGTTGACCGCAAGTCAAGCGCATGGATTGGTCGTTACCAGTCAACAGTGACCGACTTCTTCGAGACCACTCCGCGTCCGCAGTCGTGTGGCAACCGTCTCGACCTGCGCGAACTCACACTGACCGACACCGTCAAGCACTTCACGCTCAATGTGCAGACCGATGGCCAGGTAGCCTTCTCGGCCCTTCACTATGACGATGCCGCAATGGCATCTGTGCAGCACCGTTGGAACCTTCCGGCAACCGGCGATGTCGTACTCCACTTCGATTATTATCAGAAGGGACTTGGCAATGGCAGTTGCGGCAGAGGCACTGGCACACTGAGCCAGTATTATTGCCCCGTGGGCACATTCACCCACACCTTGCGTTTCACACCTTCTCTTGAGGTTGACGAAACAGCCGTCAAACCGACAACCGCCACCTCGTCAATGCTGACAGTCAGCGTAGTGGGCGACGATGTCGTTTGCAAGGGCAACGTGCCCGCCGGCACCACTCTGAGTGTTTACGACCTTGGTGGCAGCACCGTAGGTGTGGCACACACCTCAGTGCCTGTGCAGCAGCTCACCGCTTCGATAGCCGGCCAACCTCGTGGCGCCTACCTTGTAAAGGTTGGCAACAAGGTGTTTAAGGTGATAAAGTAACAAACTGATGTATAAAACGATGCGAGGCAAGTCTCCATGCAAATGGTGGCTTGCCTCGCAAAGTTTTTTTGTGCTTATATTCGGTTCTTCTCGATTTTGGAGTTATTCCTGACTTCGTCAATGCGTCACCCAAATCGATTATAGCGGGCTGACAAGGTAGAATATGTCTTATCCTACATTGGGAGCAACGAGCCTTGTTCTTTGCTTTAAGGGCTGTTCGCCCTTGTGCCGCTTACCGCGGGATACATAAGTACATAAGCTACATAAGTAACATAAGGCTGACGCCG